>OCVP010001101.1_pt1 | contig 11724 bp, 11 predicted proteins | sample 1539171 | NCBI WGS metagenome assembly OCVP01 (sample SAMEA51879418, study PRJEB22527) | metagenome
ATTTTTTTTTAGATACTCATGACTACTTAAAGAAAATTGCTACAGACATCATTATTCCAAATATTGGAAAACTTAGTGAAAATGAAGTTTCAACTAAAGATGATAATTCTAAAGTCACTACATATGATGTGATTATAGAGAATGAACTAATTGAATATTTTAAAAATATAGGATTTCCAAATATTATATCTGAAGAAAGTAATTCTGAATTAACAAAAAAAAATGAATATTTGACCGTAGACCCAATTGATGGAACAAGAAATTTTATAAATGGTATTAATAAAGTTGCAATAATGATTTCATATATAAAATCTACTCAATGTGAATTTGCTATAATATATGATCCTATTGGTGATATTTTTTATCATACTCATAACAATTCAATATTTAAAAATCACAAGCAAATAAAGCCGCAAAATTATAGCAATCAAATTGGATTTTTAGGTGAACATGCCAAAATTTATTTCAAAGATATTATTACTTCTTACACAGAAAAAATAAGATCAAGATCAATTGGCTATGATGTAATTGAAGCTATAGAGGGTGAAAGATCTTTTTTAACTGTCTACGGATCAAAAATTTGGGATTTATTTCCAGCTATGAGTTTTTTAAAGCTATTAAATTTTGAAACAAATCTTCCAAATATGGAATTTGATTATTCAAAATTAGAAAAAAAAATAATTTTTTATGCCAACTTATAAGATTCTATTTGTTGGTCTAGGGAAAATGGGCTTCCATATGGCTGGATATTTGTCCAAAAATAAAAATTTTAAACTTTTTGTATTTAATAGAACTAAATCAGTTGAACATAAATGGAAAAAAAAATTTATAGCTGAAAAATATAATTTTAAAAATGATATTAAATTTGACTTTATTATTTCTTGCTTAAAAGATGATCTTGCAGTTAATTCTTTTTTTAACAAGTTTATAAAAACTTCAAATTTTCACAAAAATTCAATTATTATTGATCACTCAACTATATCGCTAAGACAAATAGGTTTACTTTCTAAGTTATTTAAACAAAGAAAAGTAAAATTTTTAGATGCTCCTATTACAGGTGGGGAAGAGGGTGCTAAAAAAGGTTCTTTATCAGTAATGGTTGGTGGAAATAAACCAAACTTTAACAAATCAAAAAGTATAATTTCCTCTTACTCTAAAAGTATAACACATATGGGGAAATTAGGTTCAGGTCAATTAACTAAATTTACTAATCAAATTTTAATTTGTGGTATTTTATACTCTATATCAGAGGCTTATCTTTTTAGTAAAAAAAATAATCTTGATCAAAAAAAAATTTTTAATGCTATAAAAAATGGTGCAGCTAATTCTTGGCAATTTACTAACAGGTATCCAACACTTATTAAAAATAAATTTAATTTTGGTTTTTCTACAGAATTAATGACTAAAGATTTAAAATATGTTTTACAACAAGCTAAAAAATCTAATTTAAATTTAAATCTTACAAAAAGTGTCTTTAAAAAGTATAAAAGTTTACAAAATACAATTTATAAAAAATATGATACTTCGAGTTTAGTTAAGTCATTTAATGATCGATGAATTATTGGAAAAAAGGTTGTACTTATTTATTAAAGAATGACCCTGTTTTTAAACATTACTATAATCCAAATCATCAATTAAAAACAAATAAAAATAAATTTGACGTTTTATTTAAATCTATCTGTTCACAGCAAATATCTGTTTCTGCTGCTATGTCTATTTATAAAAATTCTAAGAGTATAATTGGTCCTATAAATTTTAAAAATTTTAAAATAAATAAAAGTAAAATAAAAAAATTACCTTTAAGTAAGAATAAGAAAAAGTGTTTAAATTCACTTCTAAATAATTATAACTTAGTAACTGATATAAAGTTAAGCAATAGTAATTTTGAAAAAGTTAACAATAATTTAACTCAAATTTTTGGTATTGGTAAATGGACTGCTGAAATGTTTTCAATATTTTATTTAGGTTTGCCTAACATAATGCCATTAGGAGACCTTGGTTTTATTAATGCCTATAAGAAATATTATAGAGATCAAAATTTAACTAAATTATCTTTTCATTCTAACAAATGGCGAAATTATTCAACTATTGTAACATGGTATCTTTGGTCATCTTACGACTCAGAACCCTTATATTTATAATTTTATCCTAAATTAAAAAAAACAATTTAATCTTTAAAAAAAGGAATCTATTAATATTTATGCAATCCATAGTTGAATTTAAAAATATTTTTAAATCCTATCCCGGAGTTATAGCAAATGATGATGTATCCTTTAATATCAAAGAGCAATCTATTCATGCTATCTTAGGTGAAAATGGTGCTGGAAAGTCAACATTAGTAAAAATTTTATATGGTCATGTAAAACCTGACAGTGGTGAAATTTTAATAAATTCTGATTTAGCAATAATTAATTCACCATCTACTGCAAAGAACTTAGGTATAAATATGGTTTTTCAACATTTCAGTTTATTTGAGTCACTTACTGTTGCTGAAAATTTAATTCTGGGTATGAATGAAAATATATCTTTAACTAAATTAAAAGATAATTCTAAGACAATTTGTGATAAGTACGGTTTTAACTTAAATTTAAATTCTCCTATAAGTTCTCTATCTGTTGGTCAGAGGCAATCCGTAGAAATTGTTAGATCATTATTGAATAATCCAAAAATTCTTATTATGGACGAACCAACTTCTGTTCTTACACCAGATGAAATTAGTAAATTATTTAAAATTATAAAAAAACTAGTTAAAGACGGATTAACAGTAATTTTTATATCTCATAAATTAGAAGAAATCATAAATCTGTCTGATTATGTAACAATTATGAGGAATGGAAAAGTAGTAAGCACAATTTCGACACAAAATGAAGATCCTGAAACTTTAGGATATAAAATGTTAGGTTATAAAGTGTCTAAAGCAAAACAGGTCAGAGACATTAATTTTTCTAAGGATATTTTTAATATTAAAAATTTATCAACTCAATCTAAAGATCCATTTACAATTAATTTAAATAAAATTGATTTAAATTTAAAAAAGGGACAAATTTTTGGCATAGCTGGAGTGGCAGGAAATGGCCAGAAAGAATTAATGGAAATTTTACTAAATGAAAACGATTATGAATTTAGTGGAGATATTTTTTTCAAAGATTTAAATATTAATAACCTATCTACATTTCAAAGAAAATCTCTATCTATTTCATATGTTACTGAAGAGAGGTTAGGCCACAGTGCAGTGCCTGAGATGTCTTTATCTGAAAATATATTTTTAAGTATGAACCATAAAAGTGAATTTAAGAAAGGTGATTTTATAAACTTTGAAAAGATTAATTCTTATGCAAGTGATGTAATAAAAAATTTTAATGTTGATACTCCCTCTTATAATGTCAAAGCTGGTAAACTCTCTGGAGGAAATCTTCAAAAATTTATTATTGGAAGAGAAATTATGTCAAATCCTGAGCTATTAATTTTATCTCAACCTACATGGGGCATAGATGCAGGTTCTGAAGCATTTATTAAGAAAACAATAGTAGAATTATCACAAAAGGGAGTATCTATTATTATTATCTCACACGATTTAGATGAATTACTTGAAGTATGTCACCAAATATCGGTTTTATATGAAGGGTCTTTATCAAATCCGTTAAATGTAGAGGATATAAATATCACCAAATTAGGCAAGTATATGGGTGGTCTTTTTGATTAGAGTTCAATTAAGAGAGGATTACTCAAATTTAATATTTTATTTGTCACCATTAGTTGCCGTTGCTTTAACTTTATTTTTTGGCTCTTTTATTTTTTTAATTTTAGATTTAAGTCCTATCGAGTCTTTTAAAATTTTTTTTATGAGTCCTATTTCAAATTCTTATGGTATTTCTGAACTGTTTGTAAAAGCCACACCACTTGCAATTATAGCTTTAGGATTATCTTATTGTTTTAAAAACAATATTTACAATATTGGAGCTGAAGGACAGCTAACAATGGGAGCAATATTTGGTGGCGGTATTGGACTTCTATTTAACGACTCGACAAGTATTTTTTTACTTCCGTTAATGATTCTATTTGGTGCAATAGGAGGGGCATTTTGGGCAACTATACCTGCTATTCTTAAAACAAAATTTAATACAAATGAAATTTTAACTAGTTTGATGTTAACCTATGTGGCTCTTTTTATTCTAGATTATTTTGTTGTTGGTCCTTGGAAAGATCCTGCAGGATATGGTTTACCTAAATCTATGCCTTTTCCTGATGCAGGAAGACTTCCTGTATTATTTGATGGCCTTCGTGTTCATATTGGTGTCTATTTTGCAATAATAATATGTTTTATAACTTATATTGTTTATAACAAAACATTATTTGGATTTAAACTTAAGGTCTCTGGTTTAAGTTCAAAAGCATCCCAATATGCAGGTTTTAAATATAAAAATTTAATTTTTTATACTTTTATTATTAGTGGTGCATGTGCAGGACTAGCTGGATTATTTGAGGTTTCAGGGCCTATAGGTTTGTTATACAGAGATATTTCTCCTAATTATGGTTTTACTGCAATTATTGTTGCATTTTTGGGTAGATTGAACCCTTTTGGTATAATTTTATCCTCTTTGTTAATTGCATTAACATATTTAGGCGCTGAGGACGCACAATTATTTCTTAAGATACCCTCTGCAGTAGGTTTTGTATTCCAGGGTTTAGTTCTATTCTTTTTGCTAGGCACAGATTTTTTAAATAAATATAGGGTGTTTATTAAATGAGTATTGAATTAATTATAGGTATTTTAAATATAGTTTTAATCTCTACAACGCCTCTTGTTTTTGCTGGTATTGGCGAGTTGGTTACTGAAAAAAGTGGCGTACTCAATCTAGGATTAGAGGGATTGATGTTAGTTGGAGCAGTAACAGGATTTATTACTTTAGTTTTAACTGGTAATTATTTTTATTCCTTATTTTTATCAATAATATCTGGAGTAATTTTATCAGGAATATTTGCTTTTCTAGTTTTAAACCTTATGACTAACCAAATAGCAACTGGATTAGCATTAACTATTTTTGGTATTGGCTTAAGTGCAATGCTTGGTAAAAAATTTGCTGGAACACCCATAGATGGATTAAATCCTTACTATTTCATAGTGATTTCTTTTTTGTTGGTGTTTTTAGTAGGTTATTTCTTATCAAAGACAAAATCTGGACTTATCGTAAGAGCAGTTGGCGAAAATCATAACTCAGCTTATGCGTTGGGATATAACGTTATAAAAACAAGATATTTAACGATTATATTTGGTGGTGTTATGAGCTCTCTAGCAGGTTACTACATTTCAATTTGTTATGCACCAATGTGGCAGGAGGGAATGACTGCCGGTAGAGGTTGGATAGCCCTAGCTTTAGTTGTTTTTGCAACTTGGAAACCTTGGAGACTATTAGTCGGTGCTTATATCTTTGGAGGCGTAGCTATTATGCAAATGAACCTACAAGCTATAGGTGTAAAATTACCCGGTCAATTTTTTAACATGATGCCCTATATTGCTACTTTAATAGTCTTAGTATTTATTTCATCAAATAAGGTAAGATTAAAACTTAGTGCTCCATCTTGTCTGAATATACCTTATGAAAAAAATTCATAAGGTTATCCACTGTAATTTTTTCTAATATATAACGAATCTTTATTTTTATTATATAAATCTACTAACAGATTTATTTATTAGGGAAATTAAAATGAAAAAACAATCATTGGTATTAGTAGTAATTGCAGCCATTGTAGTAATCGCAGGCATTTTTTTTATTACTAATCAAAATATACAAAAAGACGTTTCAGATGACCAAAAAAAGATAGGTTTTATCTATATCGGACCACCTGGAGATCATGGCTGGACTTATATGCATGATGTTGGTAGACAATACTTAGAGAAAGAACTTGGTGACTCCGTTTCAACTACTTATATAGAAAATGTACCAGAAAATGCTGATGCTGTTAGATCAATTAGAAAGCTTGCAGAGTCTGGACATGATTTAATATTTACTACTTCTTTCAACTATATGGACCAAACTTTAGAGGTTGCAAGTGAATTTCCTGACGTAAAATTTGAGCACGCAACTGGTTTTAAAAGGGCTGATAATGTTTCTACATATTCAGCAAGGTTTTATGAAGGTAGGACAGTTATAGGTCATATTGCGGGTAAAATGACAGAAACAAATACTATCGGCTATATAGTATCTTTCCCTATTCCTGAGGTTATCAGAGGAATAAATGCGTTTTATTTAGCAGCCTCAAAAGTTAACCCAGATGTTAAGATAAAAATAATTTGGGTATATTCTTGGTACGATCCTGGTAAAGAGGCAGATGCAGCAAATACTCTTATCAATCAAGGAGCTGATATAATTGTTCAACATACAGACTCGTATGCACCATGTCAGGCAGCTGAAAAAGCTGGTGTTCTTGCTTTTGGACAAGCTTCAAATCAAGAGGCATTTTGCCCAAATGCTCACATGACAGCAATAGAGGACATTTGGGGCCCATACTATGCAGCTAAAGCACAAGCGGTTGTTGACGGTACATGGTCTTCCGAAGATACATGGCAAGGGTTTAAGGACGGTATGGTAGAAATGTCACCTTATAATGAAAAACTACTATCATCAGATTTAATAGCTGAAGCAAAAGCGATAGAAGAGGGAATTGAAAATGGCACTATTCACTCTTTTGAGGGACCTATTTACAATCAAGCTGGAGAGCTAGTTGTTAAAGAGGGCGAAGTTGCTGACGATGGTATGTTGGCCTCTATGATGTTCTATGTACAAGGTATAGACGGAGAGGTGCCTCAATAGAATAAAATAAATATTTAATCCTGTTCCCAAGGAAAAACAAGCCAGTCTTTATCTTTAAAATCATATAAATGAAGATCGGCTTGTTTTTTTCCTGAAGTCTTAGCATACAAAACAACAAACTTTGAATTTGGCATCATATCTTTAACTATTTTTGCTGTGTCACCGCTGTCAACTAAATCATCAATTACAACCAGTTTTTTCTCAGACTTAATTCTTTTAAAAATCTTAATATCAGTATTTTTTTTCCTATCTGAGTAAGTTTTAAGAGCAATAACATCAATATCCTGAATTCCTAAGTAATTAGCAATAATAGATCCTGGTATTAGACCACCCCTAGATATAAGAATTAGTTTTTTAGGTTTATATTTTTTTTTAATTAATTTTGCTAATTTTATACAATCAGTATGTATATCGTGATAGCTTAAAAAAACCTGTTTCATTCAAGGATTATAATAAAATTAAAATGAAAAGCAATTTAGCTATATTGAGTTCAGACCAAAAATCAATTGACTTTATAAAAAAAAATAAACTATCAAGCACACTTAATCTATATGCTAATAGTTCAAGGAATATTGAGGTAGCACAGATATTTGCTGAGACGCATAATTTTAAAAAATATTATGGTGCTTATGAAGATCTTATTAGAGATAAAGGCGTAGATATCGTTTTGAATTTTTTACCTTCTGGCATCAAGTTTGAATATATTTATCTTTGTCTAAAAAATAATATTAAAGTTATAACTGATTATCCAATTGTAAGTAGTTTAAATGACTTAAAATATTATAACAAATTGGTCAACTCAAAATTAATTGATAACCTTTTTTTAATTGACGAAACAAATATAAAAAAACTATACGAGGATTCATTAAAACAAAATATTATTAATTACACAAAATCTTTTAAGGATCTTAATAAATTTGAGAATAGTTTATATAGTAAAGATGTTTTGTTTGAATTATGCCCAGAGCTTTTTTACTTAATTTATCAATATCGTGAAAAAAAAATATCAATTCTCAAAAATGATAAAATTTTTGATAAGATTACTAACAAATTAACTAACTTTAAGTGCTGTATTGAGATTAATGATAATTTAAAAATTAATGTTACTCTAACTAGTAATTCAGATAATAATTTAAGCAATTTAGACAAACAAAAGGAATTTATGCCTAATATACTGATATATAACCTCAAAGATCTAAATTTTTTTGTAAATTCAAAAAATTCTTTTGAAAATTTATCTATTTTTACATATTATCCGTACAAATTATTTCAAGAGGTTCTTTATGAGTGAAAATATTACATTCGCAGTATCAGGTTCTGAAACTTATTATCACAAGGATTGGTTAAAATCTAAAGGTTTTAAATGGGTTGCATCCTCAAAAAAATGGGAAAAACTAAATATATTAGAGATTGAGGCAGATCAATTATCAGAATACTGCAGAGAGTTTGGACTTTATTACGAAAGATCAGATAAAGGTATGCCAAAATTTGATTATGAGAGTTACTTATGGGATGGCAATATTCCAGATAAATCTATTTGGTATGAGGAAAAGAGTCTTCCAAATTCAACAAACAAAGAAGATTAGTGAATTAAAACTGAAAATATTCCATAAAAAAAGAAGATCAAAGCTACTACTAAAGCAAAATAATACGGTGCTTTGTTTCTGTTCATAAATGAAGCCATTATTACCAAATACTTATGTACTTAACAATAAATATCTACAATCAATTATTTCACCTAGCACAGATATCATTGACTATAATTTTAGCTCTGATCAGATCCATAAGCTCAATCTTTTACAAATTCTAAGGCCAGATATTTATTTTAATAAGAAACTCTCTGATAATGAATTTTTTGATTTATCAAAAAAATATTACCAAAGACTTATAGATGAAAAAATTATATATAAGTCTGAAAATGAATATTTTTTATATAGAATAGACTCTGACGGTCATTCGCAAACAGGGTTAATTTCTCTTTTAAATATACAAGACTACATAAATAGAAATATAAAGCCCCATGAAAAAATTTTAGTTAGTAAAGGCAAAGAAAGAGCTGATCAATTATCTAAAGTAAAATTTCAATTGTCTCCTATTTATCTTTTTTACGATGATGAAAATATAGATTTAAACCTTGATATTCATCATGATAAAAAACCACTAATAAAGTTTAAATCTGGCAAGTACACTCATTCAATATATAAAACTAACACCGATTTCACTGGTATTAATTTTAAGGAACTTTTTGTTGCAGATGGCCATCATAGAATAGAGGGCTTTGCTCAATTAGATGTTAATAAAGATACTAAATTTCTATCTATTGTTTTTCCAAAATCTAAATGCTTAAACCTAGCATACAATAGAAGTGTTAAATTTCCAGATGCCTACAATAAAGATTCGTTCATATCTGATTTAAAAACATATTTCCATGTTGAAGAGCTAAAATATCATGAGAAGATAGACCGCTTTTTTGTAATCTACTATCAGGGTAAGTATTTTAAAATAGATTTGAAAAACGACTTCTCCACAAATGGCGCTGACTGTATTGATTTTGGTGAGTTTGTCTTGAAAGAAATATTGAATATTCAGGACGAGACTACTGATCAAAGGGTCGAATTCGTCCCACCCTCATTAGGTACTGATTATTTGATTAATCAAGTTGATACGGGTATAACAGATTTATCGACATTAATGAGACCAGTTAGCATGGATTTAGTAATAGAATACTCTAAAAATTTGAAATTTATGCCACCTAAAGCTACCTGGTTTGAACCCAAACCACTAGATGGTTTATTTTTTTACAAAATTATTGAATAGTTCACAAACGCTAAGGAGAAATATTAATTATGCAAAAACCTACCATTAAACCAAATCATCCATTCTTTTCCTCGGGACCTTGTTCCAAAAGGCCTGGATGGAAATTAGAAGCTTTAAACGATGCCGTTTTAGGTAGATCGCATAGAGCAAAAAGCGGTAAGGCAAAACTCAATGAAGTAATTGTTAAATCGAAGCAAGTTTTAGAGTTACCAGATGATTATTTAGTAGGTATCGTCCCTGCCTCAGATACTGGTGCGATTGAAATGGCTATGTGGAGTCTTCTGGGTTTAAAAGATGTAGAAGTATGTGGTTGGGAAACTTTTGGATTAACTTGGGTAAAGGATATTACAAAACAATTAAAATTAGAGAATGTGACAGTTCATAAAACTGATAATTATGGAGAACTCCCTGATTTGTCAAAAGTAAATTTTGATAATGATGTTGTTTTTACATGGAATGGCACTACTTCAGGTGTGTGCATTCCCAATGCAGAATGGATACCAGAAAATAGATTAGGTTTATCTATTTGTGACGCTACTTCAGCAGTTTTTGCTATGGATATGGATTTTAAAAAATTAGATGTTGTGACCTGGTCATGGCAAAAAGTTTTGGGTGGAGAGGCTGCACACGGTATGATTGCTCTATCACCAAGAGCAGTTGAAAGACTTGAGACTTACGAGCCATCTTGGCCAATGCCTAAAATTTTTCAATTAGCTAAAAACAAGAAGTTTTCCAAAGAAATTTTTGAAGGAGCTACTATAAATACTCCCTCCTTGCTCGCTGCAGAAGATGCATTGGATGCATTGAATTGGTGTATTGAAATAGGTGGGCAAAAAGAATTAATATCTAGATCAAAAAAAAATCTTCAAGTTATTAAGGACTGGATTGATCAGAGAGATTGGGTAGAGTTTTTAGCTGTTGACCCAAATACATATTCTTCAACAAGTATATGTTTTAAGTTTACACATCCTGACTTTGTAGCTTTAGATAGTGATAATCAAAAAAAACTTGTGAAAGAAATATGCTCTACATTAGAGAAAGAGGACGCTGGGTACGATATTAATGCATATAAAGATGCACCAGCAGGTATTAGAATTTGGGGAGGTGCAACTGTTGAAGCCTCTGACATTGAAAAAGTTTTACCATGGATTGAATGGTCTTTTTTTGAAACAATGGGAAGGTATAAATAATGAAGATATTAATTTCTGATAAGATGAGTGATAAGGTAGAAGATGTCTTAAAGTCAAAACAAATTGATTACGATATCAAAACCGGGATGTCCCCTGAGGAACTTAAAGGTGTGATTGATCAATATGATGGCATTTTAATCAGGTCTGCAACTAAATTAACCTCAGATATACTCGCTGACTGTAAGAACCTTAAAGTTATTGGTAGAGCAGGAGTTGGTGTCGATAATGTTGACCTAGATCAAGCAACAAAAAATCGAATACTAGTGATGAATACACCTCTAGGAAATTTAGAAGCAACAGCTGAGTTAAGCGTCGGTTTAATGTTTTCAATTATGAGAAACATACATCTAGCTAATGACTCAACTCATCAAGGAAAATGGGAAAAACCTAAGTTTCTTGGTACTGAGCTAAAAGGAAAAGTGCTTGGAATAGTGGGCTATGGCAACATAGGTCAAAGAGTTGCTGAAATATGCTCAACAATTGGAATGAAAATTATTACTAATTCCAAATCAGCAAGCGATGACGATTTATCAAAATTCAATGTTAAAAAAGTCTCAACCAATGATCTAATTAAGGAAGCTGATATTATATCTCTTCACACAAAATTAAATGATGAAACTAAATATATGATTAATAAAGACACTCTATCAACAATGAAACCCACATCAGTGATCATTAATTGTGCTAGGGGCGGATTGATAAATGAGTCTGATTTAAAAGATGCACTCAATAATGAAATTATTGCAGGTGCTGCAATTGATGTTTATGAAAATGAGCCTGCAACAGATAATATAATGTTTGGAACTAAAAATTTACTTCTAACACCTCACTTAGGAGCTTCCTCAAAAGAGGCTCAATCTAATGTAGCTATAGATGTAGCGAACCAAGTAGCCGATTTCTTAAAA
>OCVP010001105.1_pt1 | contig 11705 bp, 8 predicted proteins | sample 1539171 | NCBI WGS metagenome assembly OCVP01 (sample SAMEA51879418, study PRJEB22527) | metagenome
TAAAGATAATAATACACAACCAGATCCCACGCCTATATCTAAGATCTTATAATTTCTTTTATTTTTAGTTAATTTTAAAACTTCCTCTATAATTATTTCTGTATCAGGCCTGGGTATTAAAACATCATTTGTAATTTCGAAAGTATCTTTCCAAAAACTTTTTTTTTTAGTCAAATATGCTATTGGTTTCCCTTTTGACCTCTGATTTATTAAATCATCAAAATTTTCTATAGTTTTTTTTTTTAACTCTTTATCATAGTTCAAAATAAGGAACTTTCTATCTTTTTTAATAATTTCTGATAAAAGGATTTCGCTATCAAGCTGGAAGCTATTAATATTGCTTTTTTTTAATTTTGCGCTTCCTCTATTAAGTGCTTCTAATATATTCATAAATTACTTAAACTTTCCTTCTGATCTCGAAGAGTTAAGGACTCAATTACCTCATCAAATGCTTCTCCTTCTAAAAATTCATCTAATTTATGCAGAGTTAAATTTATTCGATGATCGGTTACTCGTCCCTGTGGAAAATTATACGTTCTAATTCTTTCAGATCTATCCCCAGTGCCTATTTTACTTTTTCTATCTTTAGATCTCTCTTGATCAATCCTTTGTCTCTCTAGTTCATATAATCTTGCTCTTAATATTTTCATACCCTTTGCCTTATTTTTATGTTGAGATTTCTCGTCTTGTTGAGAAACAGTTATACCTGTTGGAATATGAGTTATTCTAATAGCACTATCTGTTGTGTTAACCGATTGACCCCCGGGACCACCAGCTCTAAAAACATCTATCCTGAGGTCTGACTCATTTATTTTTAAATCAACTTCCTCTGCTTCTGGTAGAACAGCAACAGTAGCAGCAGAAGTATGCACTCTGCCTTGCGTCTCTGTATCTGGAACTCTTTGAACTCTATGAACACCACTTTCATATTTTAAAGTAGAATAGATATTTGTACCTTTTATAGAAGCTATAACTTCTTTAAGCCCTCCAGCTTCACTTTTAGAGATAGAGATTAATTCTACAAACCATTTTTTTTTATGACTTATTTTTTCATACATTTTAAAAAGATCTGATGCAAATAAACTTGCCTCTAAACCGCCCGTGCCAGCTCTAATTTCAAGAATAGCATTTTTTTTATCTGCCTCATCTTTAGGTAACAAAAATAATTTCAATTTTTTTTCATTACTTTGATGTTCTGATAAAAGTTGACTCATCTCACCTTCTGCCATTTTAATAAGTTCTTCATCTGAGCTTTGATCGTCTAAAATTTTTTCAAGTTCAAATTTTTCTTTCTCAAAATTTATATATCTCTTTGCATTTTCTATTATTTCATTTAGGTCAGCATATTCTTTAGATTTTTCTGCAAATATTTTTTTATCAATTTTTCCTGAGGCAAGATCTTTTTCTAAAGTTGTATGTTTATTGATTAATTCCTCGATTGTTTTTTGTGGAATCATTTTAGTTATTTTTTAATTCAGATACTTTTTTTTCAACTTCAAGAACTACCTTATTAATCATGTCTTCAGTCGAAACTTTTTCAGATTGAACGCCAGATAAATAAAGCATGTTACTGCCTTTTTTACCTCCCGTGATACCGATATCTGTCTGAGCAGCTTCGCCAGGTCCATTCACAACGCAACCGATAATAGATAATGTAATAGGTGTTTTTATGTGTGATAGCTTTTTTTCTAAAATTTTTACAGTATCTATCACTTCAAACCCTTGTCTGGCGCATGAAGGGCATGAAATTATTTTTACACCGCGGTTTCTTAAATTTAAAGATTTCAATATCTCATTACCAATTTTGATTTCTTTAATCGGATCATCAGATAGAGAAATTCGAATTGTATCACCTATACCGTCTAATAAAAGAGATCCAATTCCGATAGATGATTTTATACTCCCTGGAATGAAGCTTCCTGCTTCAGTAATTCCTAGATGAAGGGGGTAATCACAAACATTTGAGAGTTGTCTATATGCTCCAATTGATAAAAAAACATCGGAGGATTTTACGCTTATTTTAAAATTAAAAAAATCTTTATCCTCTAATATCTTAATATTTCTTAAAGCACTTTCAACTAGAGCTTCAGGACATGGCTCTTTAAATTTTTCTAAAATATCTTTTTCAAGAGATCCTGCATTTACTCCAATTCTTATTGAACAACCATTATTTTTTGCCGCTTGTAGAACGTCATGAATTTTTTTTTCATCTCCTATGTTCCCTGGATTAATTCTGAGACAGCTAGCTCCATTTTCAGCAGCTTCGATTGCTCTTTTATAATGGAAATGAATGTCAGCAATTATTGGTATATCAACATGTTTCGTAATTTCTTTTAAAGATTTTGATGACTCTTCGTCTGGACAAGAAACCCTGACTAAATCAGCACCTTCGCTTTGAATTTCATTTATTTGAATTATGGTTTTTTTAATATCAGTAGTTAAAGTGTTGGTCATTGATTGAACCGATATAGGATTATCGCCTCCAATTTTTACTTTACCAACATTTATAACTTTTGTTTTTTTTCTTTTTATATCTCTAAATGGTCTAATGCTCATTTTATCTTTCTAATTTAAACTCTTTATGCAAAACATTTAAAGCTTTTTTCACATCTTTCGTATCTATTAAAACAGAAATTTTTATCTCAGAGGTTGAAATAACTTGGATATTGATTTTTTCATTTGCCAGAGCTTGAAACATTCTAAAAGTTACGCCCGGAGTAGTAATCATACCGACACCGATTATAGAAACTTTTGAAACACCCTTTTTAAACAATAATTTCCTAAAATTTATGTTCTTGTTTTCTTTAATTATTTTTTTTGTTTTATTAAGATCTTCGTTTTTAATCGTAAAAGTTAAATCTGTCTCTTTTCCATTAGAAGAAATGTTTTGCACAACCATATCAACATTAATTAAATTTTTTGATAACGGTTTGAATATCGAGGCTGCTACACCTGGCTTATCTTTTACACCCAGTAAAGATACTTTAGCATCGTTGTGTGTTGATGAAATTCCTGTAATGATTCTATTATTAATTATATTTGATCTTTTGGTTATTAAAGTACCTTGCTTGTTAAAAAATGTGGATTTTACTTCAATATCAATTCTATTTAGTCTAGCATCTTGTATAGAAACTGGTTGCATTACTTTAGCTCCTAGTGAAGCCATCTCAAGCATTTCTTCATAAGATATAACTTTTATTTTTTTAGCTTTTTTTAGTTTATTTGGATCTGTGGTATAAACACCCTCAACATCGGTGTAAATTATACATCTATGAGCTTTAAAAAATTTCGCTAAAACAATTGCACTTGCATCTGATCCACCTCTACCAATTGTAGTGACTCTCCCCGAGGAATTTATTCCCTGAAAACCGGCAATTATTGGAATTCCACCTTCTTTAAGATATTTAATCAATTTACTTTTATACAAATTTTTTATCCGTGCATGTTTATGAGGACCATCGGTTAAAATAGGAATTTGCCAAGCTAACCACGATCTAGACTTAAAACCTTTATGTATAAGTCTTCCAGCGATTAAAGAACAAGCAACTTGCTCTCCTGAGGAAACTAGCACATCGTGTTCTGAGTCTGAAAAATTTTGACAAATTTTCTGTGATTTACTAATTAAATCATTTGTCACACCACTCATAGCTGAGGAAACAACTATGACATTTAAATTTTTTTTTCTATAGTTAGCTATAATTTCCGCAACTTTTTTTATTTTTGTTACTGAGCCAACTGATGTGCCACCAAATTTTAATACCACAATTTTCATGATAATATATTTTCTAAAGTTTAAAATTTATTGATAAAATACATGTTGAATATAAAGTCAACTTACTAATGAAAAATAACACAATTAATAAAAAAGAAATAGAAAAATTTTCAAAAATTGCTGAAGAATGGTGGAATCCTGAGGGAAAATTTAAACCTCTACATAAATTTAACCCTATTAGAATTTCTTACATTAAAGAAAATATAATAAAAACTTTTGGATTAAAAAATGAGGATAAGCCCTTAAAAAAAATTAGAGTTTTAGATATTGGATGTGGTGGAGGTTTGCTATCAGAACCAATGAAAAAATTAGGAGCAGAAGTGACAGGCATAGATGCATCTGGAAAGAATATTGAAATAGCAAAATTGCATGCAAAAAAAAGTAATTTAGGTATTGAATATATTTGTACCTCACCAGAAAAATTTAATACAAAAATCAAATTTGATGTAATACTTAATATGGAAATAATTGAACATGTAGAAAATGTAGATTTTTTTTTGAAAGCGTGTACAAAATTACTCAAAAAAAATGGCATTATGTTTGTTGCAACTTTAAACAAAACTTTAAAGTCTTATTTTTTTGCAATAATTGGAGCAGAGTATGTGATGCGGTGGCTACCGATTGGAACTCATGAATGGGAAAAATTTGTGAAACCTGAAGACCTTATTAATTTTCAAAAAAAGAATAAAATGAAACTAAAAAAAATTGATGGTATGAAATTTAATTTAATTACAGATTTATGGAGTTTAAGTAACGATAAATCAGTTAATTATATCGCTCAATTTGTTAAAGACTAATTATTTTTTTCTTTAATCCAAGGAATGGTACTTGTTTCTATTCCCTCTTCTTTAAGCTCATTTATTTCATTAAGTGAGGCTGTACCATAAATTCCTTTTTTCTTTTTCTTTTTATCGTAATGAATAGATCTTGCCTCATACGCAAAATTTTTTCCCACATATTCAAAATTCTTTTTTATAAAATTTTGATATTCAACAATTTTTCTTTTAATTACTTTTAACTCCTTTCTTTCTTTATCAATTTTTAAATGATTATTGATTTTTATCATTTTAGGAGCCATTAAAGTTTTTTCAACTTTTGTAGAATTACATTTGTGACAGTTGAGATAATTTTTTTTCTTCAATTTTTCAAACTCATTTGATGAGGCAAACCAACTATCAAAAGACAAACTACAATTTTTACAAACTAATTTATATTTTATCATAGTCTTTATTTATTAATTTATTTATTTTTTTCAATATGAATTAAGATCTATAATCTGCATTTATATCAATATATTTTTTTGTTAAATCCATTGTATAAGCTGTAAAGTTTTTTGAACCACCAGAAATATCTACATTAATATCAATATTAGAATTTTTCATATAATTCTTTAATTCAGTCTCATTGTAATGGGATGACATTTTACCATTAGAGATAATATGGTGATTGCCAAATTTAATTGAGAGTTTATCTAAATTAAAATTTATTAAAGATTTTCCAATTGCCATAATAATTCTACCCCAATTAGGATCTTCACCAGCAATAGCAGTTTTCACTAAAGGTGAGTTTGCAATTGAAAATGCAAGTTTTCTTGCGTCGTTCTCAATTTTACAATTTAGAATATTTATTGTAATAAATTTTGTTGCACCTTCGCCATCAACTACAACTCTTTTAGCTAAATTTAATAAAACTTTATTTAATGCTTCATCAAATTCTTTTAATCTTGGATCGTTTAAATTTTTTATTTTTGCATGTTTTGCTTTTCCTGTTGAGAATATTGAGACCATATCATTCGTACTAGTATCCCCGTCACAACTAATTGCATTAAAAGTAGAAGAAATATTTTTTTTTAATAATTTATTTAAAATGTTGTTAGGAATGTCGGCATCAGTAAATAGATATCCAAGTGTAGTGGCCATATTAGGCTGTATCATTCCTGATCCTTTAGCGACGCCAAAAATTTTGATTTTGCTGTTTACAATTTCGCACTCTTCCATTGCCATTTTGGGTTGAGTATCAGTTGTCATTATGCCAAGAGCAGCCTTCATCCAAATGTATTTATTTTGTGTATATTTAATTTTTTCAACTAAATCAGATAATTTTGCTTTTATCTTTTCCTCAGGATAAGGTTCTCCAATGGTACCTGTACATCCAAAAATGATATCTTTTGATATAATCTTCTTTGGTTGATCTTCATCTTCTTTTTGTTTTTCTGAAAGTTTTGAAGATACAATATCTGCAATTTTTTCTAAACTTTTAAAACCTTGTTTTCCAGTAAAACAATTGGCATTTCTGGTATTTACAATTAGTGCAAAGATTTTTTTTCTATTTAAACCCAAATTCCACTTAATATTTTCTGAAATTATTTTGGATTGTGTATACACAGATGCATAGTTTGCACCCTCTCTAAAATAAAACATTACTAAATCATCTCTATTATTACCATATAAATTAGCGCTAATAGTGGAAATAGACAAACCATCGATGTGGTCGAGATCTTGAAACTGGTTTAATCTCTTTTCAGAGCTTTTAGAAGAAAAAAAATTTGGTAAATTAATTCCCATAGTATTTAAAATATTAATTTAATAACTATATTAAAGGATATAAGTAAATAATAAATCAAAAATTAATGATAAGTCCATTAAACTTTATAAAGAAATTCATAAAATCATCAAATCAAAAAGAATTGGACAGACTTCAAAAAATTGTGAATAAAATTAATTCTTTAGAACAGAATTTAAAAAGCTTAAAAGACTCAGATTTCCCTTTAAAAACCCAAGAGTTAAAACAAAAAATTAAGAGTGATGTTAAATTAGATGAAATTTTACCAGATGCTTTTGCGCTAGTAAGAGAGGCATCTTACAGAATAAGAAATGAAAGGCATTTTGATGTTCAAATTCTTGGTGGAATTGTATTGCATGAGTCAAAAATAGCTGAAATGAAAACTGGTGAAGGAAAAACTTTAACCATTACCCTTGCTGCTTATCTAAATGCGCTAACTGAGAAAGGAGTTCACATTGTAACTGTAAATGATTACTTGGCTAAAAGAGACTCCCTAGAAATGGGGAAGATATATAATTTTTTAGGTTTAAGCTCAGGCTTTATAAATAATGATCAAAATGATGAGGAGAGAAAAAAAAATTATTACTGTGACATTACTTATGCAACCAACAGCGAACTTGGCTTTGATTACTTAAGAGATAATATGAAATATTCTAAAAATGAAATGGTACAAAGAGGACATCATTTTGCAATTGTAGATGAAATAGACTCGTGTCTTATTGATGAGGCAAGAACACCATTAGTAATTTCTGGTGCAGCTGAAGATAAAACTGATCAATATCTCTCAATAGATAAATTAGTAAAACTTTTAAAAGAGAAGGATTATGAAATTGATGAAAAAGATAAAAATATTCTCTTAACCAATGAAGGGATAAATCATGTAGAGGAAATTTTTTCAAATGCAGGAATTTTAAAAAATAATAATTTTTATGATCCAGAAAACTTAAATCTAGTTCATCATGTAAATCAGGCTTTAAGAGCTAATCATTTATTTGAAAAAGGTAAAGATTACATAATAAAAGATAATAGTTTGAAAATAATAGATGAGCTAACAGGAAGAATACTTGAGGGTCGAAGATTTGGAGATGGTCTTCATCAAGCTTTAGAGGCTAAGGAAAAAATTGATGTTCAGGTTGAAAATCAAACATTGGCATCAATAACCTATCAAAATTATTTTAAGCTTTATAAAAAAATTTGTGGATGCACTGGGACAGCTGCTACAGAAGCACAAGAATTTTTAGAAATTTATAATCTGCCAGTTATTACAATTCCTACTAACAATAAAATGATTAGAAAGGACTTTAATGATCAGATTTTTAGAACAGAAACAGAGAAAAATAGTGCAATTATTGAAAAAATAAAAGAATGTAATCAAAAAGGTCAGCCACTTTTAATTTTTACATCAAGCATCAATAAATCTGAAATTTACTCAAATCTGTTGAGAAAAGAAAAAATAACACACACTGTTTTAAATGCAAAAAATCACGAAAATGAAGCCGAAATAATTGCAAATGCAGGAAAAGAAAAATCTGTTATTATAACAACAAGTATTTCTGGGCGTGGTGTTGATATACAATTAGGTGGCAAGAAAGGATCAATACCAACTGAAAAACTAAAGATTAATAAAGAAAAAATTAAATCTCTTGGTGGACTATTTGTTATCGGAACAGAAAGAATGGAGTCGAGGAGAGTGGATAATCAGGCAAGAGGAAGATCTGGTCGTCAGGGTGATGAAGGAAATTCAATTTTTTATGTAAGTCTAGAGGATGATTTAATGAGAATATTTGGATCAGAGTCTATGAATAATATGCTCGAGAAACTTGGTCTCAAAGATGGGGAAAGCATTGATCATCCTTGGATAAATAAAGCTCTTGAAAGAGCGCAACAAAAAGTTGAGGCTAGAAACTTTGATATAAGAAAAACGCTTATTAAATTTGATAATGTTCTAAATGATCAAAGGCAAGTTATATTTTCACAAAGAGATGAGGCTATTATTAATGAAAATATTTTTAGTTATTCTGAAGATTTTCTGCAAGAAATAATAGGTAATATCATTCGATTAAAAACTCAAAATCTTTCAAATCCAAAGTCAAATGAATTTGTAAATAAACTTAAAACATTAGTGGGCAAAAATTTAAGTGAGGAAGATTTTAAAGATATCTCTTCGCTTAGTGAAAAAGAAATTAAAAATAAAATACTTTCAGTTTTTCAAGATGCAAGAAAAGTAAGAGTTGATATGGTAGGTAATGAAAATGCCAAAGATATTGAAAAGAGAATTTTTTTACAGTGTATTGATCTTAATTGGAAATCACATATTCAGTATTTAGAACAATTGAGACAAGTAATTGGTCTAAGATCTTATGGACAAAGAGACCCATTAATTGAATATAAGAAAGAGGCATTTACATTATTTGAAAATTTATTAGAAAAATTGAAGTTCGATTATGTTACAATTTTGTTTAATTTAAAAATTGTTAAAGAGCCCATTAAAGAGACCAAAAAAAATAACCCAATTAAAATTGATCCAAAATATATTGGGAAAAAAATGAGTAGGAATGAACCTTGTTTTTGCGGATCCGGAAAAAAATTTAAACGTTGCTGCGGCTCATTATAAAAAAATAGAAACCAAAAATATTGAAATGAATATTATAACAAAAGCGAAAATTGTTTTTTTATTTTGTTGAAAAATTTTCGAGTAATCATTTTGAACATGGGTCAAAGAACTTAACTCATCAATATTTTCAATAAAGCCTTTATTTCTTCCAATTCTTAAAAACTTATTTTTTCTATTTTCAAAAATTTCTTCATGCGTCATAGAATTAAAATGATTTAAATTTTTGATTAATGATGAACGTATATTCTCCAAAATCAAATTTTTATCTCGGTGAGCACCACCAGGCGGCTCATCAATAATTTCATCTATTATTTCGAGTTCTAATAAATCTTTTGATGAAAGTTTCATCGCTTTTGCGGCATCTAACATTTTCTTTGGATCTCTCCATAATATTGTAGCACACCCTTCTGGGGAGATAACAGAATAAATTGCATTCTTTAACATTAAAACTTTACTTGAAGATGCCAGTGCTATTGCACCTCCTGATCCTCCCTCACCAATTATAATTGCTAAAGTAGGCACTTTTAATTTCATGCAACATTCTATTGATTTTGCTATTGCTTCTGCTTGCCCTCTTTCTTCAGCACCAACCCCAGGATACGCGCCAGGTGTATCAATAAAAGAAATTATTGGAATTTTAAACTTATCCGCAAGCTCCATTAAACGAATTGTTTTTCTGTAACCTTCGGGTCTCATCATTCCAAAATTTCTATCAATCCTGCTGTCTAGATCCTCGCCTTTCTCCTGACCGATTACTAAAACTGATTGACCATTAAATTTTGCAAAACCTGTTAAAACAGATTTATCTTCTCCATAGTGTCTATCACCAGACAAAGGAATAAAATCCTCAAATAGATTATCAATAAAAAATTTTGATTTAGGTCTATCTTCATGTCTTGCAACCATAGTTGTTTGCCATGGATCAAGATTTGAATATAAAGATTTTAAATTTTTATCTATTTCGTTTTGAATCTCTGAAATTTTTTTAGTGTTTACTTCAGATAAACCACTCTCATTAAATGGGTCTTTAAGTTTCTCTAGTTCGTTTTCAAGGTCTTTTATTTCTGTTTCAAAATTTAGATAATTTTTCATTTGCTAAGATTATTTCATAGATTTAAAAAATGACAATATAATGACCTTGCTACTATTAATAATTTGACTTAATTTTACAGGAGTTTAAGAAAATATAATATGAAGAAAAATTATATAGATGTAAATAATCTTAAAATTTCAAGTGAGTTACTTGATTTTGTGAATGAAGAGCTCTTAAAAGGTACAGATATAGAACCCGAAAAATTTTGGTTAGGATTTGATAAATGCGTTCATGAGTTATCTCCAAAAAATAAAGAGTTAATTAAGATTAGAGAAGACATACAAAAAAAAATTGATGATTGGCATATAAAAAATAAAGGAAATGAAATTAAAATTGAGGAATATAAAAAGTTTTTAAAAGAGATTGGTTATCTTAAAGATGTTGGACCAGATTTTAAGATTGAAACTTCAAATGTAGACGAAGAAATAACTTCAATAGCAGGACCACAGCTAGTTGTTCCGATTATGAACGCTAGATATGCCCTAAACGCTGCAAATGCAAGGTGGGTAAGCTTATATGACAGTTTATATGGAACTGATATAATAGAGTCTGAGGAAGGTGGAGGAGAAAGATATGATCCAAACCGAGGTCAAGAAGTTATAAAATATGTAAGAGAATTTTTTGATATACACTTTCCTATAAATGGTGCGAGTTGGAAGAATATATCTGGTTTAAAAATATTTAAGTCAAATCTTATTATTTTAAAAGATAATAGCGAGTACAAATTAAAGGATCAAAATAAATTTATTGGACACAGAGGTGATATAAATAAACCCAGTGCAGTCATACTAAAAAATAACAATCTTCATTTTGAAATAATAATTAATCCAAAAGCTTTCAGTGCAGCACATGATATCGCTGGAATTAGTGATGTAATAGCCGAGTCTGCTGTTTCAACAATTTGTGATAATGAGGATAGTGTTGCTGCTGTTGACGCTGAGGATAAAGTTATTTGTTATAGAAACTGGTTAGGTTTAATGAAAGGAGATTTAAAAATTCAATTTGAGAAAAATGGTAAAAATTTAGAAAGAAAATTAAATCCTGATAGAAGTTATATTTCCCGAGATGGTAAGGGCCTCAAGCTTCACGGTAGAAGTCTACTGTTAGTTAGAAATGTTGGGCACCTAATGACTAATCCTTCAATACTTTTGAAAGATGGAACTGAGGTACCAGAAGGAATTATGGATGCTTTTATAACATCTGCTGCCGCTCTTCATGATTTAAAAAAAAGAAGAAATTCTCGTGCAGGTTCTATTTATATTGTTAAACCAAAAATGCATGGTCCAGATGAATGTGCTTTTACAGATTTAATTTTTTCAAAGGTTGAAGAAATTTTAGGATTAAATAAATACGATATTAAATGTGGTATAATGGACGAGGAGCGAAGAACATCGGCAAATTTAAAAGAGTGCATCAGGGCATTAAAAAATAGAGTTTTTTTTATAAATACAGGTTTTCTTGATAGAACTGGAGATGAAATTCATACCTCTATGGATGCAGGTACAATGATAAAAAAAACTGAAATGAAAAATGTAAATTGGATACAAGCATATGAAAGGTGGAATGTTGAAATTGGTTTAAAATGTGGATTTTCAGGATTGGCTCAAATTGGGAAAGGCATGTGGGCGATGCCTGATATGATGTCAAAAATGATGGAAGAGAAG
>OCVP010001107.1_pt1 | contig 11688 bp, 13 predicted proteins | sample 1539171 | NCBI WGS metagenome assembly OCVP01 (sample SAMEA51879418, study PRJEB22527) | metagenome
TTATAATTATATTTTTCTATTACAGTTTTCAGGATATCTGTCGCTAGGCCAATATCAATTATAATATTATTGTTTATGAGTTTGTCGGAAAATAACATCATATCAATAATATATGTTGTTCCATGAAGATGTTTAGCTGGTCCAAAGAAATCATCCTTCAAGCTATGAGCAATAAAACAGTAGTCCCTTATTTTTAATTCATACATTAGTACCTCACTACCTTACATAAACCTTTAGAGTATTCCTTTTTGAAAAACTGAGGTAAGTCTTTTAACTTGATCTCATTTTTATCAATCAATATATCGAGAACATCATCATCCAACATTTTTAATGCGAGATTCCTTCTTTTTAGGTTATCAAATTTTCTAAGTTTATAAGATGGCATATTACCTACTTGCGAAAATATTATATTTAAACGTCTTGAAAAACAATTCTCTCCCATTCTAATTTTGGACTGTTGCTTTCCATACCAGCTTAACACACAAATTTTTGTATCAAGATCGGTGAAACGCTGAAGTTGATCAAGCGCAGCAATATTTCCTGAGCATTCGTATATTATGTCGGGGTTTTTGATGTTTTTGATATTATTGTTAAAATTTATATTCAATCTATTACATAACATTCTTTTTTTGTTGTCTTTATCAATCATGATCACTTCAATACCAAAAGTTTTTGATAGAACATAAGCCATTAATAGACCAACAATACCAGCACCGATTATGTAAACCTTATCACCAATAGATGGCATGCTATCCCACATGGCATTTATGGCTGTCTCCATATTTGCCGTAAGTAGTGCTCTCTTTAGAGGAATTATTTCTGGGATAACACTCACCAAAGAGGAATTGATAATATATTTTGTTTGATGCGGATACATCGTGTAAACCATCTTATTCATGAAATCCTTTGGACCATCAACTACCTTTCCAACATTCAAATAACCATATTTTACACGTGTATTGAATGAACCTTCCTGATGTGGTGCTTTCATGTACTGAAACTGATTAGATGGAACCTGCGAGTTAAAAACAATCTTCTCTGTCCCGTAGCTGATTCCAGTATAAAAAGTTTTTATAAGTAATTCGTCATGATCTAAATTCTTTTTTAAATATTCCGTTTCAATTGTTCCTTTTTTCTTCGAAACCCAAAATGATTGTGCGTTATACTGATCCATGAATGAATTATATCAAAAATATGTTATCTAGATATGCGGGTTTTCAGTTATTTTTTCTCAACGTATCATACTTGATGTTACTGGTTTTACTCTTGACGCCAGGAGAAATAACACAAAGCATACTGACCTCCTCTTTGTATGTGCTAATGTTTATTTCTGCAATCTTAATTTATATTTTAAGGGAAAGTCAGATAGATTTTAATATTCCAAATTCGATCACGAACTTTAGACTAGTTTTAAACATTTTCATTTTCGTCTGTGTCTATAATACAGAAAGTTATAATATCGAAACAATTCTACTTCTCGTTATAATAAGCTTGATATTAGATGGAGCCGATGGCTACTTATCTAGACACCTAAATCAAATGACCTTATTTGGGAAGACATTTGATCAAGAGGTTGATAATTTTTTAATATTTATTCTCTCATTTTCATTGATATACAACTATGATTTCAACATAGCATTAGTTTGTATCCCTCTATATAGATATATTTTTCTGATTTTGATTAATCAGGGATTCATTAGTAATCATGAGCTTCCAGAATCCTTATTCAGAAAAACAGTCTGCGTTATAACAATATTGTCTCTAGCTGCATGTAACTATTACAATATGGTTGAATCAATGAGAAGTTTAATATATATAATTATAATATTAGTTTCATATTCATTTTTGAAAGACACTATTTACTTATATAGGAGAAAGAATGCTTAAAAAATTTATAATACTTTTATTGTTCCCTGTAATAACTTTTGCGTCTACAGACAAATACATAATTGATAAGTCTCACTTTGCAATTGGTTTCTTAGTTGAACATGTCGGCTATGCAAAAACATTGGGAATGTTCCGTGAAATTGACGGAAATTACTCTCACGATACTGAAAATAACACAATTAACGATATTAACATTATTATTAAAACAGATAGTGTCTTCACGAACCATGATAAGAGAGATGAACATTTAATGAGTCCCGATTTTCTTAATGTCAGTAAGTACCCAGAAATGACCTTCAGAGCAAATAATATAAAAATTGACAATGAGGAAACTATCATAGATGGTCAACTGACACTTTTGGGCATCACGAAGCCATTAACACTCTATGGAAGGATAAATAAAATAGCGAAATATCCATTTGGCGGAATAATTAAACCTTATGTAATGGGCATATCAGCAAAAGGTGTTATCAAGAGATCTGATCATGGGATGATGTACGCTGTTAAAGATAATCTAGTTGGTGACGAAATAGAGCTTATTATTGAATTCGAAGCAATAAGACAATAATGTCAGCCGATTCTCCAATAATAAAAAAAGAGCTGCGTGAATATGTTGATATCCTTGGTTATAGTGAATCTGAATTATTAAAAAAAAATAGAGAAGAGACAAAGAAACTAGGTCCCATATCCATAATGCAAGTCGGGGCAGCACAAGGCGCTTTCCTGTCAATATTGTGCAAATGCGGTAAATTTAAGAATTGTCTGGAAGTGGGTGTATTTACGGGTTACAGCTCATTGTGTATAAGTTCAGCAATAGAGGATAATTCAAGGCTAACAGTTATTGATAATAATAATGAATATTTAGATATTGCAAAAAAGTATTGGAAATTAGCAAATGTTGTAGGAAAAATAAATGTGATCAAGAAAGATGCTTTAGAGGCTTTGTCAGAATTAAAAAGTAATCCTGATAAACAATTTGATTTTGCATTCATAGATGCAGATAAAGCGAACTATGTTAAATATTATGATTCGATATTGCCATTAATGAGCCGAGGAGGGATATTGTGTATAGATAATACACTTTGGAAAGGGAGAGTATATGATCCTGACAATCAAACCGATAGCACACGAGCAATCAGATCACTTAATGAAAAAATAAAAAATGATAAAAGGGTTGAACACTCTATTCTTACAATTTATGATGGCATGACAATCTGTTACATTAAATAATGTTCGTATACAATTTCTATAAATTCATAAGCATTCCTGATTTATCTATAAAAAAAGGTATTTTGTTGAAAAGTCTAAGTCATTTAAATATAAAAGGGACAATTCTCTTGGCATCTGAGGGTATCAATGTGAACATAAGTCAAGAAAAACAACTTCTTGATAAGACATTAAAGGTTATTGATGAGCAAATTCCTTTGAGTGATATACATATAAATAAAACAAAGAGCGATGATATCGCTTTTCAAAAACTCAAAGTGAAAGTGAAGAATGAAATTATTAGATTTAATTCTCTATTAAAGTATAGTGATAAAAAATATTTAAAATGCATCACTCCTCAACATTGGGATGAAATAATTAAAAATGATGCTCAAATTATCGATATGAGAAATAACTTCGAATACAACTTAGGGACATTCAAAGGTGCTATAAATCTTTGCCTAATAAACTTTACAGATCTTAAGGATAAGACTGCCGAGCTAAACAAGTTAGATAGAAAAAAGAAAACTGCAATTTTTTGTACTGGTGGGATTAGGTGTGAAAAGGCAGGAAAATATCTCAGTGATATTGGTTTTGAGGATGTATATCAACTTCAAGGCGGAATAATTAATTATTTAAATACTACAAAGAATAAATATTGGAAAGGTGAATGTTTTGTATTTGATGACAGAATACTATTAAAAGGTAACTCGTAATATTTCTTTTTTGACACTATTATAATCACTGATATTCATTCTAAATACTTCGATTAGATTTACATCACTTGAAAATCGGTCGCTTTTCGAATGCTTAATTATGAATTCAAAGTCATTTGGGATATTTGTGTTCTCTTTCACCATAAAATCATTAGATGTAAACTTTACATTAAAGTCAGCGCTGCTTATTTTAACTCTTTTGATAGCAAAAGGCTGATTAATATTTTTCTCTTTTAATATCATAAAGAAGTAGCCCTCGTATTTATCCCTCGAAGTGACTGATAAGTCTAATATGGTTTGAGATAGACCTGAACTATCTTTTAGGTTTGTTAGTAATTTTTTATATTCATTTTTATTGGCTATATTCGGATGTTGGATTATTTTATTCAATGTATTTTGTGCAAGAAGATTGTCATTCACATTGAAAGAAAAACTTAGAAGGTCTAGTAAAGCTTGAGGTTCATTGGTTTTGTCAATGTAAATAACAAAATATTTTTCTATCAAATCTTTGTTGACAATCTCGCCATCACTTCTTAGTACTAATATGTACTCACGAAGCGCGTCCATATTATCAGGTCTTAAATTAATAGCTATCTGATATGCTTTTGATGCTTTTTGATAATTTTTCAGAATCGAATACGATTTTCCAAGCATTAGCCACCCATTGAAGTCGTCTGAAGAATTAAGAAGACGTGATTCTAGTTTGGGTATATTTTCTCTGATAGTTTTAATATTATTACGTACTGACATATTCTTAGAGTGAATTTGTTTGTAATCAGCTGTATTAGATAGGTCATAACTTAATGAAAAAATATAGACGGTAATTGCCGATAAAAATAGGACAATAAATAAATACAACTTTCTACACGTAAATTGTCCATCAACATTCCTACTCTTGAAGAGAATAAATAAATACATGAGGATAATCGCACAGAGGAAAATATAAATCATTTTATATATCGCCTAAGCAAAAAATATCCCAAGAACACTATGAATATAAATGGACCAAGCCAAAGAAGGATGTTTTGCATATTAACAGGTGGATCGTAAAGAATGTAAGAGCTATATCTTTCAGACAAAAAACTTTTTATTTCTTTTTCAGTCTTACCATCTTCGAGCATCTCTCGAATTTTTTCTTTCATATCCACTGCTAGAGGAGCTTCAGACTCTGCAAGATTTTGATTTTGACAAACCATACATCTAAGCTCCTCAATGAGATTTGTGTATTGTTTTTCAAACTCTGTTGACGCAAATGATATATTGCTTATCAGTAAGAAAATGATTAAGTGGTAAATTCTCATCTTATTCACTCAGAATAGGCAGCATTTCCTCTTGGATAATTTGATTATTAATAGGTCCAATATGTTTGTATTGAATTACTTGATTTTTATCCAAAATATATGTCTCAGGCACTCCATATACGCCAAGATCAAGTGATAAATCACCTATACTATCCTTGATGATTATCCTATAGGGATTTCCCCTCATGCTCAACCATCCCATAGCTTCACTTGTCTCATCCTTATAATTAATCCCAATCATATCAATATCTTTATTTTTTGAAAGCTGAATCAAATATGAGTGCTCTCTCTCACATTCAAGACACCAACTAGCCCATACATTTACAATAGTTTTTTTTTCTAAGAAGTTACTATTTGTAAGTGTGTCCTTGGTATATAGATCTGTTAGTTTAAATTCCGGAAAAGTTTTACCAATCAAAGGGGATTCAATTTTTTTAGGATCATAATGGAGCCCTTTATAGAGGAATATACTTACGGATATAAAAATTAGGGCAAAGAAGATAGTGATCTTATTCATATATTTTCGATTGCTTAAATCTAATACTAAATATAGCACCTAATATCATGAATATCGTCCCAATCCATATAAGTCTAATCAATGGTTTATCGTAAATTCTCATAGACCATTTATTATCAGATACCATATTTCCAAGTGAAACATAAAGATCCCTATCGAGCCTTCCATTTATACCTGCTTCGGTCATCGGAGAATCACTTGAGTGATATAGCCTTTTTTCTGGATTAATTTCTGTAATGAATCTATCACCTTTACTGACAATAATCGAAGCAATTACCGCATCATAATTAGTAGACTTAAACTCTTTGAGATTTTCAAATCTATAATCAAAGACACCTACTTTTTTTGTCTCTCCAATTTCAAGAGTAAACTCTTTCTTTATTTTATTACTCTCTGAGACGCTTGCTCCAATTATAAATATCGCCAGACCAAAATGCGCAAAGTACATACCTACTCTTCTTCTAATTTTCACAGAATTATCTGACGATCTGTAGAAATCAAAAAATATATTCGCAATAATCCAAACAGTAGAAAATATGCCAATGAAAAAAAGTATAGATTGTACGGAAAAGATAAATGACAAAAATATACTAATAACAAATATTATGAATAACTGAACTAGTTGTGAATCGATTGAGGTCCTTGACAGAAGAATAGGAACATAGCCAACCAATAATATCAATGGAATCATTAAAGGCACAAACACAGCATTATAGTAAGGAACGCCCACAGAAATTTTTTCAAGTCCTAATATATCTAAAAATAACGGATACATTGTTCCAAGAAGGATAGTAAATGTAGCTGTTACAAGAAGAATATTGTTAAGTAAAAAGAAACCTTCTTTAGAAATAAGTCTTACATCACTGTCATCTACGAATTTTTTTGAGTTTAGTGCATAAGATAAAAGTCCTCCACCTATCAGTGCAATCAGCATAAATAATATAAATACTCCCCTCGAAGGGTCATTTGCAAATGAATGAACAGAGATCAAAATACCAGACCTAACTAAAAAAGTGCCAAGCAAACTCAAAGAAAAAGTAAAAATTGATAATAATATTGTCCAACTTTTAAAAATTCCTTTTTCACTTGTAGCAATCACGGAATGAAGAAGCGCCGTAGCCATGAGCCATGGCATAAAGGATGCATTTTCGACTGGATCCCAGAACCACCATCCTCCCCAACCTAATTCATAGTATGCCCACCAACTTCCAAGCGCTATCCCTAGAGTTAGAAATGCCCAAGAGGCTAATACCCAAGGTCTGATCCATTGAGCCCATTCTTTTTTGAAATCATCCTCGAAACAACACGCAACGGCAAAAGAGAAAACAACTGATAGACCAACATATCCCATATACAACATTGGAGGATGAACTATTAAGCCAAAATCTTGTAATAGTGGATTCAGGTCGTTTCCATCGAGAGGGATGGTCATGTTTCTATCAAAAGGATTAGAGGTTGCAACAACAAAAAGAAGAAAGCCAAGATTAAGAATGCCCATTATCGCCAAAAAATTGACTCTCAAGCGCTTGTGAAGATTACTACTGTACACACTTGCAAGAAACATCCAAAAACTTGAGACCACGCACCATAAAAGCATTGATCCCTCATGTCCTGCCCATGCTGCCGATATTTTATATATGAGCGGAAGGCTTGAATTTGAATTTTTAGACACATAATCTAGAGAGTAGTCTTCACCTACAAAAGTTGTTATCAAGCATAAAAATGAGATAAGTATAATTGGAAAGTGTAATTTAGATGCAGAGAACAATATTTCCTGTGAAATATTTGAATTTGTTAATACTTTTGGCGAGAGCAAAATAATACAATTCATAAGGCCTAATAGTAGAAGGAAGTGCCCGACATATCCAATCTCGATAATCATTGAGTAATACTCTCCATAGTTTTATATTTACCATCTTCAGTTAAGCCTAATGACTCTTTTACCTCTGGTGGCATGTACGTCTCATCATGTTTTGCTAGCACCTCTTCTGCGACAAAAAGGTTATTCTGAAGGTAACCTCTAATCACGACGCCCTGACCCTCTCTGAAAAGATCTGGTAATATTCCATCATACTTAACTAAGACTTTATTGTTGAAGTCTGTAACATTAAAAGAAACTTTCTTTGTCCCTGATACTCTAATAAGTGAGCCCTCCTCGACCATTCCTCCAATTCTGAATACATAATTGTCTGGGAAGTTGCCATTAACTAATTGAGTTGGACTACGGTAATATAACAAGTTTTCATTAAATGTTTTGACGAATGCATATAAAACGAATCCTAAAATAACGAGTAAGAAGGAGACATAGTAAATTCTTGCGGATCTTTTCTTCATAAGCGGTCTATCTTTCAGAGATTTGTTTTCTAATTTCTCTACCTTTGTATATCAAAATAAGCACAACCAGGACCATTGGTACAATTACCAAGAAATATGCCCAAAATATGTAAGGTGCGTAATCAAACATTTGTAAAATATATCTTAAATTTAAGTCAATAAAAACAATAAGATTTTAACAGGAACTTGAGTTATTTACTCAAGAATTACGTCTTCAGAGTGAAGATTTATGCATAATTTTAGATCTTTGCAAAACTGGATTTTATTGGGTTTTTAATGAATAACTAGGAAAATAAGCTGAAAGAAGTCGAGTGCTTAGCTTCGCCGCAGCTTGTCTAGTATAAATTCTCTTGATTGATTCTTGTGATTCTTATGATGAAGAATTTCATCTACAGAGTGTTCAGTAGCATGGTGAGCGTTTAAATACAAACAAGTTATAAATAACCTCATATATCCAAAGTACTCTCAAAAAAAAGAAATATCTACATCTAAATTTAATTATTTTTATTGACTTTTTATTGCATATTTATCACATCACAATAGCCAAAATTCTGAATCATATTTTTAAAAAATAAACAAGATTATAAAGAAATCTTTAATATATTATAATGCACCATCTTGTGGATCTTAGTGGTATCAGGAACATTATCGAGAAACAGATGGATCAAATATCATTAATCACAATCTTGTCCATTGCAATAGTCTACTTCCTACTTAGGCCATATTATCTTAAAGATATTGTGAATTATGAGTACAAAACTATAGCCGATATTCTTGCTTTTCTATTTCTATCATGGGTTGTAAGCACAGTACTAGGATTAATTCTTGCTATGAACTTAGTTCCTATATAATGAAAATTAAAAAGCAGAAAAAGTGCTCACAATGTTCAAAGGAATTTCATAAACTTTTCCGATGCAGATACGAGAATACAAACTGGATTTTTTTATGTCAGGATTGCCTATCCAAAGTTAAGCAGAAGTACCACAAATCATATCAATATGGAGGAACCTGGAAATCAACTAATTGATCTCAATTATTGAATTACATAAGTCTTTATATTCTCTCTCTACTTTTAGATCTGAATACCTTTGACCTTTTTCTTGGGCTTCATATGACCAAGACTCCATAATACTTGTTATTGATAATATATAGCTGGATGTCGATACTTCTGGATGTTGAGCCATAAATATTTCTTTTAAATTATTAAAGTACTTATTGTGGTAATTGTATTTCTTTTCTGCTGAATACTGACTATTGAGTTTTTCTTTGAAATGGTAGGCCGAACAAGTTAATAGATTAGTTTTGTCATAACTCTTATCTGCAAGAGATGTATGTGAAATCGCAATAAACGATAATATTAAGATTTGAGATAATAAGTTCTTTGTCATGAATTGAGTATATGTTGATGAACTGTAATTACAAATATATTTTTATTAATGAGACTAGTTTTCAAATAATATTATGCCGGATAACCCGGCATAATATATTTTCGCTTCTAGAATTTGTAATCAAGCGATACGTCAAATCCAAAGCTTGATGCTGGTAGTGGGACATGTGCTTTTACAAATGAGGCATGGTTTCTCCTAGTCCTATCTAATAAATTATTACCAAATAGATTCACATTGAGATCATAATTACTACTAATGGCAATCTTATTTGAATATTTCATTGCAAGATCAACAAAGGAATTTGTTTCTGTCTCAATAGATGAAAAATCTTTTTGACTCTCTGAGAAAATTAAACTTATTACATATGTCTCATTCTTTTGACCCAGTATAGCTAAATCTAAAATATTTTTAGCACTAGGTATTCTTGGTACATACGTATCGTTATCGAATGTTGCTGATATATCATCCCTACTTAGAGTAAGATATAGATCAGTATCTCCGAGAGTAAATGGTTTCATATATGAAATTTCATAACCTTGGAATACAGCATCTTTTTGAGACCAATTAGCATCTTGATGTTCACCATCATAAGAAGTAGTACCCAGGTCTCTTAGGTAAATGAAGTCTTTAACATCATTGCGATATAGAGAAAAATCTATAATGGAGTCTCCGCTTGTAAACCGAAGTCCGAGATCAATATTTTTTGAAACTTCTCTTTCAAGTGAACTATCACCCTTCTCATATCTATTTGTGGGTCCATGTTTCCCATCTGCAAATAATTCAGCCATATTAGGGCTTCTCGATACATGAGATAGACCAAGATTATATGACAGATTATCTGTAATTTGCTGACTGGTGTTTGTAGATATGCTAAATGCAGAATCTTCATAATTTTTTGTGGAAGTTAGTCTCTCATTAAAATCATATCTAAGCGCATAATTAAAATCTAAACCATACTTTTGTGCCTGAGAATAATATGCGATTGATCGATCAAAGCTCTCTGACTTAGGAACGTATGCATTACTTGAAAATGGAGATTTGGCATGCTCATAACTTAGCAGTAATCTTTTTTCAATATCATTGGAATCAAGATTAAACTTAAAATTATATGCTGTAGAATTATTATTCATAACTTTGAAAGTACCGTCTTCTTCATGCTCTTTAATGTGTGCATTGGTATTGCTGATAGAAAAGTCAAGAGAATTAGCAAATGCAAGATTGTCTAATCTTCCGATAAAATTATATGTATCTGACTTATGCGCTGAATAAATCCTATGCTCGCCTTCTTCCTCCTCTTCCTCTTCTTCCTCAGCGTGATAGGCTATACCATAAGTACCTTTATTATTCACAAAAGAGAAACTAAAATAACCCCAATTCTTGATCAATGATAATCCAATAGTTGAACTTTTATCTGCATAGTCAGAATTATTCAAGGTATGGACTTCACTACCCTCTTCATAAAGTGACCCCTCTGATAGATCATACTTAAAATAATCTCTCTTATCGTGTGAGAAATAAAATGCAATATCATTGATATTTTTCTTTAGAAGAAAATTATTGGAGTAACCCTCGCTGACAGTGTCGTAGGATCTACCAAAACTTATTTTTTCATCAGTATATAACTCGTCTGTGGATGACCCTGTTATCACATTGACTATACCACCGGTGGTTCCACTGTGATTGAATAATGACGATGGGCCTTTGATGATCTCTATGTGCGATGCATGATTTAGATTTAACATAACAGGATGATCCGCACTGAAAAAACTCAAATCACTAACATAGTTATTGTTTGAGAGTACTCTCACTCGGCTGCCTCCTAAACCTCTTATGACTGGTTGACCGACAGAAGTACCGTAATCAGAGTTAGAAACCCCTGGAATGCGCCTTAAGTTGGTACCGATTGATTTAGACGGATCTAGATCTTTCCCTTCTATTAGTGAGATAGGGTATTTATTTTCTGTAATTGAATTAGATAGAATTGATGACTTAACTTCAATAGATGTAAGATCCTCAGCATTTACAGATGGTGTTATAAACAATGCCAACATTAATGGCATTAACCTAAAAAATTTCATTTTTTACTCCTAAATTAATTAAAAAAATTTAATTAATCAGAAGTGGTGGAGCTCGTGTAGAGAAATATTTTTGAAAGCATTGCTCATGGAGACTCTCTTTTTTTGTAGAGAGAGTTTCCTCAAGACAATGATGTTCTTTAATGAAATAAACTGAGTGGACTTTACCACATTGGTGACAAACTGAACTGTGTATATGATCATTATCATGACAATGCTCAGTATGAGTTCGTTCGTTTACATGATCATGACTATCACACATGA
>OCVP010001111.1_pt1 | contig 11659 bp, 9 predicted proteins | sample 1539171 | NCBI WGS metagenome assembly OCVP01 (sample SAMEA51879418, study PRJEB22527) | metagenome
ACCTTGACTATTATTAACTCTTCCTACCAAAGGTAATCCAGAGATTAATCCAATATTAGGCTTCGAAGTATTAGCTAGGTTATAAATTGTTTTAGTTAAATCATATTCTAGAAATTGCTCCCTATCTAATTCAAAAAAAGGTATAACTGTAGTATCATCTACAGAATTACTAAATACTGCTCCAAAATAAAACCTTTCTCCTTCTTCATTCAATTGTAATCCTTGAATTCCATAGACGTTAGCTAAATCTTCTTGATCAGTAAAAGGCCTAGGATCTATAATTTCTATTGTAATATTTTTATTTGAAATTTTTTTATAACTCATTAATAATTCACGAACTCGCTTTTCATAATCTCTAATCTGAGATAGTTCTTTACTTAAAGAGTTAGAAAAAAATAATTTAATATTAATTGGTTCACTTAGATTTTTTATAATACTTTTGGTGTTTTCTGAAACCGTATATAATTTATCAGTTGTTAAGTCTATTTTTTTATTAACTAAAGCTTTAAACATAATAATATTGAAAAATAAGAAAAGGAGAATTAAGAAACAATATTGTAAGATTTTATTATTATAAATTTTTTTTCTATAATCACTGATATTCATTTTTAATTCCTAGAGTTATCTAAAGTTATTACATTTAAATATAAAAATAAAAATATTAAGGATAAAAAATAAACTAAAGTTCTAAAATCAATGATACCTCTAGAAATATCAGAATAATTTGCTAAAAAACTAAAAGAAGCAATAACATCCGTAATAGCTTCCCCTGCCCAATTAGAAAAAAAGTCTAATACTATTGGTAACCCACTTACTGTAAATAAAAAGCATATAGTAACAGAAACAATAAAAGCTATAACTTGATTTTTGGTTAGTGATGAAATAAAAATTCCTATTGATAAATAGCCACCAGACATAAGAAAACTTCCTATATAGCTAGCCATAATTACTCCATTGTCTGGGTTTCCTAGATAATTTACAGTTATCCATATTGGAAATGTAAGAACTAGAGCTAATAGTGTAAATAACCAGGCAGCCATAAACTTTCCTATAACTATATTCAACGTACTTACCGGCAATGTAGTTAACAACTCTATAGTACCTGACTTTTTTTCTTCTGACCATAATCTCATAGTAATTGCAGGCACCAAAAACAAGTAAAGCCAAGGATGCCATTCAAAAAAACTTCCCAATGAGGCTTGACCTATTTCAAAAAAATTTCCTAAATAAAAAGTAAATAATCCAGATAGTAATAAAAAAATAGTTATAAAAACATAAGCTACAGGCGTAGCAAAATAACTAATTAATTCTCTTTTTGTTATTGATAAAAATTGTCTCATTTTATTTATTCAGTATTAGTTAGTTGCCTAAATACTTCATCTAATTGTCCTTTGTTAATAGAATAGTGTTTAATAGCATACTTTTTTTTAAGCAGATAGTTAGATAAGAAAGATGAATCTGAGGTGCTTTTTAATTTTATAGAACATAAGTTGTTATAAATATCAATATATTTGAAACTATTTAACGCTTGTAGCTCCTTTTTAAGCTCATGAGCTGACTTATCATGTACCGATACTAATAAGTTATTGTAACTGCTAGATTTTTTTAAAACATTGGAGGGAGTATCATCTATTAGAAGTTTACCATTAGATGAAATCATAGTTCTATTACAAATAGCTTTAACCTCTTCTAAAATGTGAGTAGATATAATTATAGATTTCTCTTTTCCTAATTTTTTTATTAACTTTCTAACTTCATGCTTTTGATTAGGGTCCAGACCATCTGTAGGTTCATCTAATATCAATATTTTTGGATCATGAACTAGTGCTTGTGCTAATCCAACTCTTCTTTTAAAGCCCTTAGAAAGAGTATCAATTTTTTGAAGCAATACTTCATCTAAATCTAATAATTTTATAATTTTACTTAAATTCTGACCTTTATCTATATTTCTTATTTCACAAATAAAGCATAAAAAATCTATGGTTGTCATTTCATTATACAAAGGAGAACCTTCAGGCACATAACCTATAAATTCTCTAGATTTTTTTAAGTTTTTGAATAAATCTAAACCATTAATTTTTATACTTCCTGAAGATGGTTTTAAAAAACCAGTTAGTATTCTCATTGTAGTAGTTTTACCGGCGCCATTAGGCCCAAGAAATCCTAGTACTTCTCCTTTTTCTAGCGAAAAATTAATGTCATCAACGGCTAGAAAAGACTCAAATGACTTTGAGATGTTATTTACTTCAACTAAAGCTGTCATAAATTAGAAAAATATATATAATTCTAATATATTTCAAGTATAAAAAATATTTATTTAATGTTGTTAAATAGTAAAAAAGTTGATATTGGCATGCCTGCCAAAGATTTTGAATTAAAAAACGTTGATAATGAAATTTATACTCTTAATGATATCAAAAAAAGAAATGGATTTGTAATAGCCTTCATATGTAACCATTGTCCTTATGTAAAAGATATAATTACTAGATTAGTAGATGACTTTAATGTTCTTCTCAAGCAAGATATAGGGGTTGCCGCTGTAATGCCTAATGATTATAAAGCATATCCTGAAGATTCTTTTGAAAATATGGTGAAATTTTCAAATAATAATAATTTTTCCTTTCCTTACTTATTTGATTACAAGCAGGAAGTGGCAAAAAGCTACGGAGCAGTTTGCACACCTGACTTTTTCTGTTTTGATAACAGAAATAAATTATTCTATCGTGGTAGATTAGATAATGTGAAATTTAAAGGTAATTTTTTAGATAGAGAAAAATCTTTAATAAATGCTTACGAAAAAATGATTAAAGAAAATTCTATAGTAACTAAGCAATTTAGCAGTATGGGCTGTTCCATAAAGTGGAGATAAATCATTAAATTTTATCACCTATACCCTAACTTATAGTTCTTTCTCCTCATCTTTTTTATACTCTGCATCAATAAAAGTAGGGTTAACATTTTTCATATCATCATAACTATTTCTTTCAAAACTTGTTGTTGATTTATTATATAAATATTTTTTTATAAAAAATATAATTATGATCATAGGCAATATTATCATTGCTAAAAACGTAAAAAAGAATAAGCCAATAAATAGAATTAGAAGAAATAGTAATAATAAGAAAATTTTTTTTATATCACTAAAAAAAAAAACCATATTAAATTTTATCTGCGAGTTCGTATCTTTTATAATGATAGTCAGAGTCTCCAAATAACATTGAAAGAAAAGTAAGTTTTTTGAAAAAATGGCCTATAGACATTTCATTTGCAACACCCATACCTCCATGTAATTGAATACAATCCTGTGCAGCTTCTTTTGCTTTGGTATCTAAGAAAATCTTATTCAATGAAATACTTTTTATTCTTTCTTTTGGGTCATTATTAGAGAAAGACACTTGTGCACTGCAATTTAAAGATCTCATCTCCTCTTTTATTATATACATTTCTACCATTCTGTGTTGTATAACCTGAAAATCTCCAATTCGTTTCCCAAACTGTTCTCTTGTTTTTACATATTCTAAAGTTAGTTTATACATTTTTTCTATAACACCAAGTGCTTCTGAACATACAGCTAAAGTTAAGTAATCAAAAATAATGCTAATCTTTTTTTTATACTCGTCGTAATTAAGCTTAACTAAAATATCATTTTCATTAAACTCAAAACCATCAAACTCATAGTCAACTGCATCACTATCATCAATTATTTTATATTTATTAGAGAGAAAATTTTTGCTCGTATTATCAATTTTAACTAGATAAACATTTTTATCTTTATCAATTGCTGGCACTATAATTGAATTAGCTTGGTCTGCTGCTAACACTAACATTTTTTTTCCTTTGAGAAAGTATTTATTTTCTTCTAAATAAACCTTACAATTAAGTTTATGAATATCAAACCTTATATTTGGTTCCGCAAAACAATAGGCCAATTTAATGTTGTCATTAATTATTTTATCTAGATAGTGACTTTTTTTATCTTCATCAAAAAAATGTTCTATTATTTTACCGGGCAATAATAGTGAAAAAATATATGGATCAATATGTAGAGATGCACCAAAGGTTTCTATTAAAGTCATAACATCAGTAATGTTACCACCTAAACCACCAAACTTTTGATCAAAAGGTAAACCATACCAACCTAACTCTTTAGATTTAAGTATAAGATCTTCAAATAATTTACCGTCCGATGTTAGGATTTTATTTCTTTGCTCAAATGAGAGATTATCTAGAAAAAATTTTTCAGCAGAATTCTTTATCAATAATTGTTCTTCATTTAGTGAAAGATTCATTTATAAACCTAAAACCATTTTTGAAAGTATATTTTTTTGTATCTCGTTAGAACCACCATAAATGGTAGTTTTTCTCGTATTTAAATAGTTAGCTGCTGTATTTTGAGAATAGTCTGGTCTAAATTGACTGCTATTGCTTCTATCTGCATTACTATTTGCTAAGTCATTAGAAATACCATAATATCCTACAGCATTCATTGTTAATTCTGTAATTCTTTGTTGAATTTCAGAACCTCTAATTTTTAGCAAAGAAGCTTCTGGACCAGGAGCTACTCCTTTATTTTCTTCAGATAAAATTCTGAGTTCAGTAAACTCTAAAGCCTTAAGATCCATTTCAAGAGTTGTTAGCCTATCTCTAAATCTTTTATCAGTAATTAATAAACTACCTTCATTATTTAATTCAATATTAGCTATTTGTTTAAGTTTCTTTACTGCACTTATGGATTTTCCTACTGCTGCGATTGAAGTCCTTTCGTGGCTAAGTAAAAATTTAGCAACGGTCCAACCTTTATTTTCTTCAAAGATAATATTTTCTCTTGGAACTTCTACATCTTCTAAATATACGGTATTAATTTCATGCGCACCATCTAAAGTTATAATAGGATCCACAGTAATTCCTTTAGTTTTCATATCAATCATTATAAAAGAAATACCTTCTTGTGGTTTACCTTCAAAAGAGGTTCTCACCAAGCAAAACATCCAATCTGCATATTGTGCTAATGTAGTCCATGTCTTAGTACCATTAATAATATATTTATCCCCTTTCAGAATAGCTTTAGTTTTTAATGAGGCAAGATCTGATCCTGATCCTGGCTCAGAATAGCCCTGACACCACCAGTGATCTGAATTAAGAATTTTAGGAAGAAAAAAACTTTGCTGTTTTGGTGTGCCGTAATGCATTAATACAGGTCCTATCATGGTTACTCCGAAAGGTATAATTGTAGGCGTATCCGCTAATGCTAACTCTTGATCTAGTATGTATCTTTTTGAAGCTGACAACTCTGCTCCACCAAATTCTTTTTTCCAGCCAGGAGCAAATAAATTTTCCTTATGAAGAGCTTTTTGCCAGCTAATAATTTCTTCTTTTGAAATTTCACTACCATTGGCTACTTTATTTCTAAGTTCATTACTTAAATTTTTACTTATGAAGTTTCTTACTTTTTGTTGAAACTCTAAGTCATCTTTAGAGAATTCTATATTCATATCTGCTCCTTTTTTATCAAAACTAGATTAATTGTATTTACTATTTCATATACATGCAATAACAGATTTTCAATATCTATAATTTTATTATTGAAAATTTTAATTTTAAATTCATCAACCAATTTAACATAGTTTTTATTTTTAGTTATCCATTTTATAAATTCTTCAGGATAGTCTTTAAAATCTTTATTAAAGTAAACATTTATATATTCTTGATTGGCATCTATTCTTATAATTTTAGTTTTTGCTGCTAATACTTTTAGTTTAACTAACTCTATTAAGTTTTTAAATTGATTTGGTATTAAGCCAAAACGATTAATCATCTCTTCTTCAAAAAGCATAAAATCCTCATTTGATCTCAGCTCACCTAATTTTCTATAAGTACTTAAACGTAAAGATAAATCGTAAATATAATTTTCAGGTATAAGAATAGGAAGCTTTATATTAATAATAATATCATCTGAAAAATCTTTTTTAATATTTTTAAGATCATCAATACATTCCTTAAGTAATTTTTGATAGAGCTCAATCCCTACTTGTATTATTTGACCAGATTGCTCCTCTCCTAAGAGGTTTCCTGCACCTCTAATATCTAAGTCATGGTTAGCAAGATTAATTCCAGCACCCAATGAGTCCATTGCTTGTAATGCTTTTAGTCTTCTTTCCGCATTTTTAGTTATATTTTTTTTTTCTAAAGTAAAGTAAGCAAATCCTTTTTCAATACTTCTCCCTATTCTTCCCCTTAATTGATGTAATTGGGCAAGACCAAATTGATCTGCTTTATAAACTATTAATGTATTAGCTTTAGGAATATCAAGTCCTGATTCTACTATTGAAGTTGATAAAAGTAAGTCGCACTTTCCTGAATAGAAATTATTCATAGCATTGTCAATATCCTTAGATTTTAGTTTTCCATGCACAATCTCTAATTTTAAATTAGGATAAATTACTTTAAGTTTAGCAATAATTTTTTCTATATCTCTTATACGAGGAACAATCAAAAAGATTTGACCAGATCTAACTTTTTCATTTTGTATTGCTTTCCTTACTATTCCTTTTTCAAAGTTACACACAGTAGTTCTGATATTTTGTCTATTTACTGGGGGAGTTGTAATTAAACTAAGATCCCTAATTCCAAGCAAAGACATATGTAATGTTCTAGGTATAGGAGTAGCTGTTAGAGTAAGAAGATTAACATTATCCTTTAAACTTCTTATTTTTTCCTTTTGAGCTACTCCAAAATGCTGCTCTTCATCTACGACTATTAATCCCAGGTTAATATCAGAAAATTTTAAAGATAATAATGCATGTGTCCCAATTAAAATATTACTTTTATTACTTTCAAATTTTTTTAAAATATTACTTTTGTTGGACTTAGTAGTATTTCTAGTGATTAGTTCAACATTTGTATAATTATGTAATCTTTCTTTAAAATTCTTATAATGTTGATTTGCTAAAAGAGTAGTAGGAGCTATTATTAAAACCTTAAAATTATTTAAGGAACTAATAAAAGAGGCTCTTAGTGCAATCTCTGTTTTACCAAAACCAACATCTCCACAAATTAATCTATCCATTGGTTTGGCAGATGATAAATCATTAAAAACTTCATTTAAACAAGTTATTTGATCTTCAGTTTCATTAAACTTAAAGCCTCTTACGAACTCTTGTAATTTGATATGATCAACATTCATCTTATAGGTCTGAGCCATTTCTCTTTTGGCTGCTATTGAAATCAATGAGTTAGCTAAGTCTTTTATTTTTTTCTTTACTGAATTCTTTCTAGTATTCCAGCTGTTTTGTCCTAATTTATCCAATTGAATATTCTTTTCAGAACTTCCATACTTAGATATTAAGTTTATATTCTCGACCGGTAAGTATAATTTTGCATTATTCAAATATTCAATAACCATGCAATCATGCGGCAGGTTATCAATTAAAATAGCTTTTAAACCCAAATATTTGCCAATACCATGATCATTATGAACTATATAATCATAAATATTTATATCGGAAATATTTATATTATTTTTAAATTTTCTACTTTGTATTGTTTTTCTGACTTTAAAGATTTCATAAAAAGAAATAATCTTTATAAAGTTATTTTCAAAACCTTTATCTAAAGGATATATAAAAATATCTACTATTTCCTGATCATCAAAACACTCTGTAAAATTGCTTTTATTTGTTCTTAAAATAAACTCTTCATTTTTAAATAAATTTTTAATATAGAAAATTAATTTTTCTTTATTCTTTTCATTATCTGCAACAAAAATTATCTTTTTTTTAGTTCTTTTTAAAACTATACTTTGTAAAATTCTAAATAATTGCTCATCTGAATTAACTTTTATATCCTTTTCTATATTATCAGTAGCTTTTAAATCATAATTATTTGATTTTTTTGAAATAAATTTATTAAACTCTATTTTCTTTATTAAATTTAATTGTTTTGAAAGTAGACTTTGATCTAAATATAATAATTCTGGTTTTATAGGTTGATTAATGCTTTCTATTTGGGTGCTAGCTAATTCCTTTTTTTCTGAGTAAGCATCTATAGTTTCCTTATAAAAAATTTCTAATTCATTCAATAAGTTATGCTCAAATATAAGATATTCTGGATTAAAAAAATCGAAAAAACTTATAAATTTCTTTTTGTAAAACAAGGGCATCCAATGTTCAATACCATCTAGTTTTTTATCTTCTTTCAATTGATGAATAAATAAGTCTTTATTTGAAGAAGGCCCAAAGTAATTTCTGTAGTTACTAATAAAATCATTTTTTGAAGTATCTGATAAAGGAGGCTCAATGTTTTGAAATATGCTTATTGCATGCTTTTCTTTCTTAGATATTTGAGACATAGGATCAAAAAGCTTTATACTCTCTAAAGTATCACCAAAAAAGTCTAACCTTACAGGAGCCTGTTCACCAACAGGCCAAATATCAATAATTCCTCCTCTAATTGCATATTCATTAGGTTCCAAAACTAAATTTACGTGGTTATATCCTCTTGAACTTAAAGTATTTATAGTATCTTTTAAATTATATTCCTTATTTTTTTCTAGATAAAAAATATTGCTAATTACTTCACCTTTGTTTGGCAATAACATAGTTAAGTTTTTAAAGTTAGTAATAATTATTTTATAATCATTTTTCTGGAATAAAATTTCCGTTAAAACCTTGAATCTTATATTAATATTATAATTGCTTGGAGATACATCACTATATGGAAAACAATCCCAACTAGGAAAAATTAAAATATTGTTTATGCCTGTTATGGCACTAAGTGTTTTTGCAAAAGGCTTTAAGTATTTATTATCACTTAGTGCAATCACAATTTTTTTTTTATTCTGAAGAATTTCAGATATTATAAAAGGAATAATCCCATCACTAGCATTATAAAAGTTAAAGGAATTATTTTTAAAATTTAGTTTAAAATTATTTTCTAAAACCTTCACTTTTTATATAATCTTCCAATAAATCTATTATTTCTTTAGAAATGTCTTTAGGCCATTCATACTTATTTTTAATAATAAGCATTATTTTATCATCATTTACTGCATCTAAAAAATTTTCATAATGAGATAAGTTTTCTTTTTTAATTTTACCTTTATACTTATCAAAAAACTTACCTAAAAATAGATCTGCTTCCTTTGTCCCTCTATGCCAAGACCTATATTCTAATTTATTTAAATACTTTTTCATTAATATTTTATATAACAAGAGTATATGCAAAGTACATCAATAAAAAAAATATATTCAAATATAGATTCTATAATTTCAGGAGAAAAAACTAGAAAATCAATTAAAGAAAATATAGGAAATACATTAAAAGATTTAGTATTCTATATGCCTTATAAAATAGTAAGTGCTTATTATTGCAAAGCTTGGAATGATTTAGAAAATAAAAAAAAAGTTTTAATTAAAGTAAGAGTAAATAAACATTATTTTAGTTTTCCAAGGTCTAATATTCCCTACAGAATTAGTGTTATCTTTGATAATAAAACTATAAACTTAGTTTTTTTTTCTAAATATACTGGTTACCTTAAAAGTATATATAAAGAAGGAGAAGATATAACCATAAGTGGTACTTTGGCAACATATGGTAAAAAGTTTCAAATATTGCATCCCACTGTTGTTGATTTAAATACTATTAATCCAGAAACTAATACTATAAATACGTTATTTTATCGTCAGAAAGGAGGTTTGAAGTCTAGTATTATTCATAAATCTATTTTAAAAACTTTGCCTTTAATACCAGAAATAGAAGAATGGCATTCAAGATTTAAAGAAAGATATCCATTAATGCCATCTTGGAAAGAAGCTTTAAATAATATTCATTTGGGTAATGATAATAATATTTTAGAAGATAGTTCAATACACTTACTTAGATTAGCTTATGATGAAATATTAGCTAATCAGCTATCATTAGAAATAATAAGAAACAGCATTAATAAAGAAAAAAGTAATAATTATAATAAAGACAGTAAGAATATAATTAGTAAATTCATAAATTGCCTTGAATTTAATTTAACAATAGATCAAAGAAAAAATGTAGAAGAAATAATCAAAGATTTAAATTTTGATAATAAAATGTTGAGATTATTACATGGTGATGTTGGTAGTGGCAAAACAATTGTGGCTTTAATTTCTGCTCTACACGTTATTAATTCAGGTTATCAAGTAGCATTTTTGGCACCAACTGAAATACTTGCAATCCAACATTATAATTTTGTAAAAAAGAAGTTTAAACAATTAAATATTAATGTATTTCTTTTAACAGCATCTATTGATAACAAAAAACAAATTATAAATAAGATTAAAAGTGACGAAAAAAATTTAGTGATAGGAACTCACGCTTTGTTGCAAAAAAATATTATATTTAAAAATTTATCTTATGTGATTATTGATGAACAACATAGATTTGGAGTAAACCAAAGAATTAATATTAGAAATAAAGGCAAAAAAGTTGATATGTTATTAATGTCTGCTACTCCTATTCCTAGAACTATGTTACTTGCTAATTTAGGTGATATTTCTGTTAGTACTGTTAAACAAAAACCATTTAATGCAGAAATTAATACAATACTGAAATCTGATAGAAATATTAAAGAAGTTATAAGCTTCATAAAAGAAAAAATAAAATTTGGTAAGGTATTTTGGATTTGCCCTTATATTGATAGCAGTACTCAAGAAAATAATAGTTCTAGCATAGAAGAAAGATATAAAATTTTAAAAAGTTCATTTGATAAAGTTGGTTATCTTCATGGAAAACTCCCTATTGAAGAAAAGAACCAAGTTTTGAAACAATTTAAAGATGGAAAAATAAAATTATTAATTTCAACAGTTGTTATAGAAGTTGGTATTGATATACCTGATGCTAATATAATAATAATAGATCATGCAGATAGGTTTGGATTGGCACAAACTCACCAACTAAGAGGCAGAGTGGGAAGAGGAGAAAAAAATGGAACATGTATTCTATTATACAAAGAACCTTTAAGCGAAACTGCTAAAGAGAGACTAATTGTAATAAAAAACTCTTATGATGGCTTTGAACTATCTGAAAAAGATTTGATTATGAGGGGTGGAGGAGAGATTTTAGGTAAAAACCAATACGGCTATGAAGATTTTATTTTTTTTGATATTTCTATCCATCAAGACCTTTTAAAAATGGCTACATTAGAAGCTACTGACATCTTAAATAATGATCCTAATTTAGCTTCAGACAGAGGAAAAAAACTCATAGATTTGTTGTATCTTTTTGAAAAAAATAAAGCAATAGACTTTATTTCTGCGGGTTAACTTTTATTTTTTTTCTAATAGGAGGAGTAATAATGCCCCCTGAAATCACTAATTTCATTCCCTCTTCTATATTCATATCTAATCTAATAAGATCTTTCTTAGGAACAAATAACATAAAGCCAGAAGTAGGATTAGGAGTAGTAGGTAAAAATACATTTACACATGCGTTTTTGAGTTTATTTTTTACCTCCCCTTTAGTTTCTGAGGTTATGAACGCAATAGCCCATAAACCCTTTCTAGGATATTCAATTACAACCACTTCCCTAAAAGCTTTAGAAGAAGAACCTAATATTGTTTGAAATATTTGCTTTAATGCATTGTAAATACTTCTAATTATTGGAAGTTTATTTATTAAGTTTTCTCCTATA
>OCVP010001113.1_pt1 | contig 11641 bp, 10 predicted proteins | sample 1539171 | NCBI WGS metagenome assembly OCVP01 (sample SAMEA51879418, study PRJEB22527) | metagenome
GCTAACTGATTTAGCATTTTAACCAGCGAATAATCTCTTGTCCCTCCTGTGTAACTTGCGTTGAGACTAAACGAACTTTCGGATATCCCAGACTCAATATTTATTATTGTAACCTTTGCTTTCAACTCTGTTTGAATATTATTTTCCAGAGCAAGAGTATCTCTAACTTTAATATGCTCTATAGTTTCCTTGACAACGGTTTTAACCACCCACTTGAACAGTGTATTATCTTCCTCTTCTTTATCGGAGTCGTCTTCTACCATTGGTATTCCTTTTTGCCCAAAGTGGATGATTTCAAGTAACAATGCAATTTCAGCAGCGGCGAATTCACCTATTTTTGCTATATAATTTTTCTTTACTAGTCCTGATAGTTGAAACTCTTGCTCCTCTAATATTTTATCCACCATGTTCCTGTCAATTACATCAAAGCGTCCAATTGTGGTGGCTTGTTCTGAAATAATAGAGATCACTTTTTTCTCCAAGGATTCATTTGGATGGGTGCTAGTAGGTAAAATTATCATTGGTTTTTTGACAAGGGTGATATCATCGTCTATATCTAAAGATGAATTTTCCTGAGATTTACATAAACCAAGTAAAGTAAAAAGTATGAGAATTAGGATTCTCATTAAAATGACCAGCTGATATTCTTTTTAAAGGATGCTGTCGTAAAAAAAGAAGGGCTTGCCCTATACTCATGAATATCTATTGTCATACCAGAGATTACATCCACATAATTATTTATAGGCCAACCTATTTCGACTAAAGCCTGAAATCTAGATAGGGGAGGAGAAAGATTTAGATCAATTGAACTCATTTGGTGAAAGTAGTCAATTTCAAATTTTGTTGAAAGGTTATAAATTTTGTGATCTAAAGAGCAGCCTGCTCTTAAGTACGCAGTTTTTTGTTCGGTGTTCAAGTAATCGGAGTTTTCAAATGCAACGCCTAATTCAAGGGTTTTATTCCCTATTTTATTTTTTTGTAAAAAGTACCCAAGACCATAGTTATAGTGATATCGAAGGTTAATGTCTAATTCTGTGTTTTTCTCATAGATAAGTGTATTGAAAGAGTAAACCCTATCTAACGATAAAAAATTGCGACTACTTTTTTGTCGTAGTCTTATTTCTTCATCATTGCCAAAAAAGTGTCCAAAAAACCTCAGGTCTCTAAACGTAGATACCGTTGTTCTCTTTAGTCGACTATAAACTGAATATCCCCAGTCTCTATCCCATGCTTGAACAGAACCCAGCCTATAATACTGAGTCCATTCTAGATCATCCTTATCAGGCTCATGAGCATTGGTTGCAGCTACAATTATAACTATGACAATGCTTTTTTTCATTGTTTTATCTTTTTACCACTCTGCATTAGAAGTATTGAAGCAAATGAAAAGACTATCGTCAATAAAAACGCCATCCCATAACTCACGCTAACTGGAGAGTCACTCACCCCCAAAATTGTATATCTAATTCCATTAATCATATAATATATTGGGTTTATGTAGCTCAGTATTTGAGCCCAGTCAGGGAGCATTTTTATAGAATAAAACACACCTCCCAAAAAGCTAAGTGGGGTTAGAAAAAAGTTTTGCATGATCGATAGTTGATCCCAGCTATCCGCTAATTGCCCCAAGAGTAGACCCATACTAGAAAATGCCCAAGAAACTAAAAATATGAAAGTTAATGTCCCTAATAAATCCTTCACTGGCATACCAACTAAAACTATACCGAGGATTAAGACCATAATGCCATTTACCACTCCTCTCACAATCCCCCCGATAATGTAGGCTAGTGATATTTCGAAACCGGACAGAGGAGCAGTTAAGAGGTCCGGTAGTTGTTGGAGAAGTTTCATTTGTAACATTGAGGATGATGTGTTAGCTGTAGCATTAGTTAGTGTGTTCATCATGATCAATCCGGGTAATATGTACAGTGTGTAGCTAACACCTTGGATTTCAGAAATACGTTGTTCTAGGGTAAAGCCAAAAATTGCAATATAGAGCGCAGAAGTAATCAAACCAGGTAATACTGTTTGTCTGTAGACAGAGAAAAAACGCCCTACTTCTCGCATAATGAGTGTGTTTAAACCAACCCAATTCATTCATTTATCCCTTTACCTGTTAGATCTAAAAACACATCTTCTAGAGATGATTTTTTTAAATCAACACTGTGTACGTTAATTCCATTTTTTGACAATGTATGAATGATCCTGGGCAAAGATTTGTCAGCATCCTTTACTAAAAAATGGAAGCGATCTTCTTCATAAGTATATTCGTAATCAGATAAAATTGATTCATGGTTGGGGCCTACACCACTCGCATTTATAATTATCCCTGCTGTACCTAGTTCTTTTGTAAGTAGCTTTGGGCTTCCTTCTTTAAGAATAACCCCATTGTTTATAATTGCTACATTGTCACATAATAGCTCTGCCTCTTCAATGTAGTGAGTAGTTAATAAGATAGTTTTACCCATGTTATGTAAATCTTTTAGGTAGTTCCACAGGTCATGGCGAAGCTCAACATCAACACCGGCAGTTGGCTCATCTAAAATAATTATATCTGGATTGTGGACTAGTGCTTTTGCCAGCTGGAAACGACGTTTCATGCCACCAGATAATTGTCTAAGTCTAGCATTTCTTTTATTTTCAAGTCCCAGCCTATTAAGAAGTTCATTAACTGTTTTTTCTGCATGCTTCTTTTGAATTCCGTAATACCCAGCATGGAAAAAAAGCAGTTTTTCGATTGGGAAAAACCAATCTACAGAAAATTCCTGAGCCGCTATACCTATTTTTGAACGAGTATATCTGTAGTCTTTTACAGTGTCTCTGCCAAAAACTTTCGTAGACCCCTTATTACGGAATACTAAGCCCGTGAGTATGTTAATCGTCGTGGTTTTTCCAGCGCCATTTGGACCCAATAGGCCAAAAAACTCTCCCTTTTTAATTTTCATGTTTATACCATCAAGGGCTATGGTATCACCATAAGACTTGGTTAATCCAGTTATTTCAATTGCAGGTATACCCAAAATTGTCTAGAAACCTATAGAGCGACTAAAGGGTGAGGGGAAGTCTAGACCTTCTGCTCCCGGGAAGTGTGCAATCGATACTACAAAAACCCACGGAATTAAAATTGAAGCCTCTAGTTCTTTCGCTTTTCCATTTTCAGAAGGCTTTGGCATCGCAAATTTTGGATGATGTATCCATATACCATTCTCATCATATCCTTTTACTTCTACAAATATTTTATCCTGATTAATTCCAATTTTTTTCAGAGGATCATAGTTTTCTAATACAATTAGCACTATATCTCCAACAATTTCTTCAATTTTCATCATATTAATTATTCAATTTATTGTTATAAATTTATTTATTGATCTTAAATAATCCACTATCTAGAGTTCATCATAGTTATGCTTATAAAAAGGGTACTCGTCATAAACTATATATCAAGAGAATATATTGATTCACTATCTGATATGCTGAAAAATAATCAAGGTGATCAGATCAGCACAGTGGGAGTTTAGCAGAGAATACATTGTTTCTATAATCTACAAAACTGATACCACAAAGATTATCTATACGATCAATGATAAGGTATCATTCATATCGATTACTAAAGTTAAGTGTTTTAATCATCTTTTGTCTTATCTATTAACTCTAGGAATTGATTCTCTGTAAGTATAGTTACATTTAGTTTTTTAGCTTTTTGTAATTTGGAACCGGGAGATGAACCACAAACTAAATAATCGGTTTTTTTACTGACAGATGATGTAATTCTTCCACCTAGCTTTTTTACTTTTTCCTGCGCATCTTTTCTTCCAATATCAGAAAGTGTCCCTGTAAACACAAATGCTTTTTCATTCAAAATAGATGACTTAGCTCCTGACTGCTTATCTATAATTATGCCTTTTAGGATACAATCTCGCGTCATTTTTAGGTTTTTTTCTTCCTGCCAATAATTAACCACCTCTTTTGCTACTACTGGGCCGATGCCATCTATTTTTTCAAGCTCTTCAAATGTAGTAGCAATGAATCCTTCTAAATCAGAGGAAAAATGTGACTCAAAAATATAGGCTGCATTTGCGCCCACATTTTTTATTCCTAGACCATAGACGAACTTTGCAAAAGTTGTTTTTTTCGAATTTTCTATAGCTTTTATTAAATTTTCTGAAGATTTGTCTCCAAAATTTTCAAGAGTCATTAAATCTTCTTTCTGTAAATCTAAAACGCAGCTGATGGAATTTATTAACTCTGAATCGACAAGTTTGTTTACGACTTGTTTTCCAAGACCCTCAATATCAAGAGCTCCTTTCGACGCAAAGTGTTCTATCTTTGCTTTTACTTGCTCACTGCAAAGTGCATTTCTACAACGAAGAACAGCTTCATCACCTTTCTTAAATGCAGGCTCCTCACAGTTTGGGCAATGGTCTGGCATATGGAATGGTTTTGAGTGACGAGGTCGTTCCCCTCTAATTACCTTAATAATTTTGGGTATCACGTCTCCTGATCGTTCAATAAGAACCGTGTCGCCTGATCTAATATCTTTTCTCTCTATTTCATCTTGGTTGTGCAATGTCGCATTGCTTACGGTAACACCTCCTACGAGCACTGGCTTTAGTTTTGCTACAGGAGTTAATGAGCCTGTCCTTCCAACCTGAACTTCAATATCCTGAATTACTGTGGTTACTCTCTGTGCTTTAAACTTTCCAGCAATAGCCCAACGGGGAGATCGACTTCTAGAACCTAGTTTTTCACGGTAATTATACTTATTAACTTTAAAAACTGTTCCATCGATTTCGTATGGTAGTTCATTTCGCTGCTCACTTAACTTTTTGTGATAGTTGATCATCCCGGTATCATTTAAAACTTTTTCAGTCAATGTACTAGTTGGAAGTCCCCATGATTGTAGAGCATCAATAAGCGACAAGTGATTATTTATATCCTTTTGTGGGATGTTACCAGAATCATAAAAATAAACTGAAAGAGGTCTTTTCGATGTTATTTTTGGGTCAAGCTGCCTCAGGCTACCAGCTGCAGCATTACGTGGGTTTGCAAATAGGTTTTTTTTACTCTTACTACGTTCAAAGTTCATTTCAGAAAAATCATCTTTTGATATAAATACCTCTCCACGGACTTCCAATAAGCTAGGTAATGATAATTTATCCTCTCTTAGTTTCAAGGGTATTGATGATATAGTCTTAAGATTATGTGTTATATCTTCTCCGACATATCCGTCTCCTCTTGTTGATCCAGATTTAAATAGACCATCAATATAGATGATCTCTATTCCTAATCCATCAAGCTTAGGTTCAGCAATATATGTGACAGAATCTAACTTTAAAATTTTTTTAACACGTTTATGATAGGCGACTAATTCATCACTATTCATTGCGTTCGCAAGGGACAACATCGGAGTGGTGTGTTCAATGGTGTTAAACTTCTTCTGTGGTTTTGCGCCGATCCTTTGAGTAGGCGATTGTGGTATTATGCTTTCGGGGTTTTCTTTTTCTAGGGTCTCAAGTTCTCTGAAAAGTTTATCATACTCACCATCTGAAATTATGGGGTCATTTAGGACGTAATAACGATAGTTGTGGTCCTCTATGATAAAGCGGAGCTCGTTAATTCTCGATTTATTTTTCACCTATTTAATCGACTTTGTTGCTTAAAGTACTCAACTGGATTAACCAGTAGTTTGTCTATTGGTGTAAGATTTCCTTGGTCATTTATGGGGGCACCAAATATTCCCATCGGTGTCATAATGGTAAAATAATATTGAATACGTGATGCTGGGAAAGCTTTTGGTTTATATATAAAACGATAAAGTCCCTCTCTACCACTTAGTTGAAATTCTTGATAGTATTTCATTTGATTTGTCTTGAAGTATAATGTTGATGACAAAATTGAATCTACAGGTATATCTGTTATAAAATCGATGTTGTATGATCTACCTTTTAAAAAAGGGGATGGCGCGCTATGATGAATTCTCTGGTTTTTAAATAAGCCAGGGTTGTCATCCCGGATCTGATTTTCAATTTGAGCTAAAATCAAAGAGGGAAATAAGACAATAGATAATCTTATAATACTCAAAATCGTAATATTTGAAGTTCTCATTATCAATACCACTTATTAATAATTTTTAATGGTCAGGCAGTTTTTCCGCCAATTTTCCTCAAAAATCTCATCTGAACTCAAAAACTTTTTTGTGCATCTAATGTTTGCCTCTGCTACAACAGGAAGTGCCCCACTTTCGAAGTGAATTACCAACGTAGAGTGTGTAAAGTTTCTTTTGGAAATTTCTGTTAACATATTTATTGCTTTAAAGCTAAATATAAGCGACTTGTTTACCGTTGACTTATTGCATTCAATTTCAATACGAAATACAGTGTCAGGTCCTCTATTGTGGAAGCTATGTCCTAAAAGTTTTGGCGCATCTAAGGCTGTTCTAAAATAATCATGAAGTAAGGTGGCAATTTTTTTTTCATGGTAGTGTGGTACATCTGATAAAGATGAAGAACTTAAAAGTAAGTTTGAGATTAAAATAATTCTCAATGTATTCTCTCTTTCTATACCCGTCTAGGTGCGACAAAACAATAGTGCTTACTATAAAATTAACATTTATTTTAGTGACATAAAATTGGTACCTTTGGAGGTGAGTATATTTAATATGTATTTAAAACACATCACAGTGGCTCTATTGTTTTTTGCTAACAATACTTTTTCTTCCTCCCTCGCTTCCACAGTAGTTAGAACAGATAATGGTTTTATTGATTATGCTAACCGTGTAATTGTCTCCCGAGGGACAGCATCAATTTTGGAGAGAGAGCTATCTCAGTCAGGCCTACAGGTAACTAGTAAGAAGCAAAATCAAAAGCAAGGGAAAATCTTCTTAGCCTTGTTAAGATTGTAAATTTTGATGGTAGAACAGTTGGTGAACTCATGCTTGACGACCCACTTGTTGAAAGCAGGATCAAAAGTCTAGTTAGTAGCGCATACCAGCAAGGTGAAATTGAATATTTGGAGAGGAAGGAAGTTGCGATAGCGCTTGCGATAAAAATGTCTGGTCTTGCTGAAATTCTAGTAGATGCTAGTGGGCATTTGAATGAAACTTTATCCCAGTCAGCATTTTTGATGACAAAGAATTCGCTACCAAGAAGTGAGCGAGCATCCGGCATTGTTATTGATGCTAGGAATATATACCACGTACCGGCAATGGTTCCTAAAGTCTTTAATGAGAGCGATAAGCTCATTTACGGACCGCGTCATTACACCAGGTCCAGGTCGGTAAATAGAGGTCCTATAGGGTATGCCCATACTATGGATGACGGAAATGTCAAAAGAAGAGTCGGTAATAACCCCATCGTCGTAGAAGCTATAAGCAGTGATGATACTATTAATATTACTGTTTCCAATATTGATGCAGAACGCATAAGAGATGCCGAGAAAAAGTTTGGTATTCTTACAAATTGCAAAGTTCTTGTTCTATTAAAATAAATAAATCCATTAAAACTATCTTAGTTTATATAGATTGTATGCGGAGAAATCGCATATGCAATTTCCAGGCTTAATCTTGTTTAATAAGATTGGACCTTTACTAAATCATTTTAGAAAAATTCTATTGTTACCTACATGAAAAAGGCCATTTTATTATTAGCCGATGGAAGCACTTATGAGGGCCGATCTTTTGGTTACGAGGGAGAAACAATTGGGGAAGTATGTTTTAATACTGGGATGACTGGCTATCAAGAAATACTCACTGATCCCTCGTATCACAGTCAGATTGTAACAATGACATCGCCCCATATTGGGAACTATGGTATCAATTCTGAAGATGTCGAATCAAGCAGTATAAGAGTTGCAGGATTTGTTGTTAGAGAAGAGTCTACTGTTCCGTCGAGTTGGCGGTCAGATGGTTCCCTTAGCAGCTACTTAAAAAAAAATAATATCACTGGGATAAAATCAGTTGACACTAGGGCAATTACAAATCACATTAGAAAAAATGGAGCTATGAACGGGATAATTTCCGCTATTGATCATAATCTTACTTCTCTAAAGAAAAAATTAAACCATGCTCCCAATATGGAGGGCCTTGATCTGACAAAAGTGGTAAGCTGTAAAGAAGTATACGACTGGTCAAAAAACAAAAAAGCAGAGTATAATGTTGGTGTACTAGACTTTGGTGTTAAAAAAAATATATTAAATCTTTTGAAAGCAAGCGGATGCAATGTTAAGGTATTTCCCAGTGGTTCTAGTGCAAAAGATATTCTTAGCCACAGCCTTGATGGTTTGCTATTATCAAACGGGCCAGGAGATCCATCTGCGGTAACCTATGGGATAAAAACTGTAGGGGCTTTGCTTGGTAAAATCCCAATATTTGGCATATGTTTGGGGCACCAATTACTAGCGATTGCACTTGGAGGTAGAACATATAAATTAAAATTTGGACACAGAGGTATAAATCACCCAGTTAGGAACGAAGACTCTGGGTCGATCGAAATAACAAGCCAGAATCATGGTTTTTCCGTAGACCGACATTCTCTTCCTAGTAATGTCAAACCAACCCATGTCAATCTAAATGATGATACTTTAGCAGGTATTCGATGCAAAGATATGAAAGCTTTTTCAGTTCAATATCACCCGGAATCGAGTCCTGGACCTCATGATAGCAGGTATTTGTTTGAATATTTTAAGCAACTAATGGAAGATGCCAAAAAGAGGTGACATTCATTCAATATTAATTATAGGCGCAGGGCCTATAATTATTGGACAAGCATGCGAATTTGATTATTCAGGAACCCAAGCGGTACGCGCCTTGAAGGAAGAGGGTTACAGGGTGATATTAATCAATTCTAACCCAGCGACAATAATGACCGATCCTAATTTAGCTGATGCAACTTATATCGAACCGCTTACTGTCAGCTACATAGAGGAAATAATAAAACGTGAAAAACCAGATGCCATACTGCCTACAGTCGGTGGGCAAACCGGTTTAAATCTTGCAATGAGCCTCCACAAATCTGGCGTTCTTGACGCTTATTCTGTAGAGCTCATTGGTGCGCAGGTAAGTGCAATTGAGAAAGCAGAAGATAGAGAAGAATTCAAAAAGGCGATGGACAAGGTCGGTATTAATACAGCAAAAGGTGGCTTTGTGCATTCATGGGAAGAAGCAGACAATCTTATTAAAGAAATAAAATTTCCTGTAATCATAAGACCATCATTTACACTAGGAGGGACTGGGGGTTCTGTTGCGTATAACGGTGAAGAATTTCAGGACTTAGTTGAAAGAGGTCTTAAGGCAAGTCCTACAACAGAGGTTTTGATCGAAGAGTCTCTCCTTGGTTGGAAAGAATTTGAACTTGAAGTAATAAGGGATAAAGCTGACAATGCTATTATAGTGTGCTCAATCGAAAATATTGATCCTATGGGTGTCCACACTGGAGACTCAGTGACAGTCGCACCCGCCATGACTCTATCCGACAAAGAAATGCAATTAATGCGGAATTGGTCTTTGTTATGTTTAAGGACTATAGGGGTTGAAACCGGAGGATCAAATGTACAGTTCGCTGTCAATCCAGATAATGGGAGATGTATCATAATTGAGATGAATCCACGGGTTAGTAGATCATCAGCGTTAGCTTCCAAAGCAACAGGGTTTCCAATTGCAAAAGTCGCTGCAAAACTCGCCGTAGGCTACACCCTTGATGAATTGCCAAATGATATTACTGGAAAAACTGTTGCCGCCTTTGAACCAACAATAGATTATGTAGTGACAAAAGTTCCGAGGTTTGACTTCGAAAAGTTTCCATCTGCAACTGGCCATTTAGGAGTTCAAATGCAAAGTGTCGGCGAAGTGATGTCGATTGGCAGAACATTTAAAGAATCCCTTCAGAAAGCTTACAGGTCCTTAGAAGTAGGCTTAGATGGATTAGAGCCGAAATCGTTTTCTAAAAATGATCCAGATTTGACACGTTCTAGATTTCTTGACATGTCAACTTTAAGGTATGCAACAAGCTTCAGATTATTAAAAATCAGACAAGCACTCGTAGATGGAATGACAATTGAAAATATATATCAACAAACAAAAATAGATCCGTGGTTTTTAAATCAGATAAAAGATTTAGTAGGGATGGGTTTGGGGACACCTATTCGGACATTGAAACAGAATGGCTTTTCAGATAAGCAGATTAGTCGATTAATGAAAAAAACTGAAAATGAAATTCGAAGTATTAGGAAGGTACAATCAGTGGTTCCATCTTTTAAGATCGTTGACACATGCGCTGCCGAATTTGAAGCTGAGACTCCGTACTGTTACTCTTCTTATGAATACGAAAACGAGATCGAGCCATTAATTGGTAAAAAAATAATTATACTTGGAGGAGGGCCAAACCGCATAGGTCAAGGAATAGAATTTGATTACTGCTGTGTCCAAGCTGTATTTGGTTTAAAAGATCAAGGTTATAAAACAATTATGATAAACTGTAACCCTGAAACAGTAAGTACTGACTTTGATTTAGTTGATAGGTTATACTTTGAGCCTGTTACATACGAAGATGTGTTGAACATAGTAGAATTTGAAAAACCAGATGGTGTTCTGGTTCAATTTGGAGGACAGACACCTTTAAAAATTGCTAATAAATTATCCAACGCAGGGGTTTCAATAATTGGGACAAGTCCTGGAAGTATTGATACTGCTGAAGACCGTGAGAAGTTTGGCTTGATACTCGACGAATTAAATATTAGATGCCCTAAATACGGTACAGGCCGGACATTAGAAGAGGTAATTGCCACTTCTGATGAAATTGGTTTTCCAATACTCGCCAGACCAAGTTATGTTCTAGGTGGTCGAGCCATGGAGATTGTTTATTCAAAAAATCAACTAATTGACTATGTAACAAGATCGGCTGAAGTCACTGAAGGCCACCCCATACTTATTGACCAATTCCTGGAAGATGCGTATGAATTTGATGTGGATCCATTATCCGACGGTGAAACGATTTACGTTGGTGCTATAATGCAGCACATAGAAGAGGCAGGTGTCCACTCAGGAGACTCTGCTTGTGTTTTGCCTCCGTACAGGATAACAACCGAGGCAATTGAAGAGATCATTAAGATAACAGAAAAACTATCAATTAGATTAAAAGTTAAGGGTTTAATTAATTTACAATTTGCATACAAAGATGGTGAAATATATGTATTAGAGGTCAATCCAAGAGCGAGTCGCACAATACCTTTTGTCAGTAAGGCAACCAACGTTCCTCTTGCGAGAATCGCAGCACAATTAGCTACAGGTGTAAAACTATCACAATTTAATTTAAAACCATGGGATACTTTAAGGTATGTGGCCGTTAAAGAAGCTGTTTTGCCATTCAATAAATTTCCCAAAGAATCAATCTTCTTAAGCCCAGAGATGAAATCAACAGGAGAGGTGATGGGCATTTCAAAAACATTGGGGCAGGCATTTATGAAGGCCTCAATAGGGGCAGGTAATCCTATCCCATTTGAAGGATCGGTTTTCATATCCGTAAATAATTCTGACAAAATGGATATCATACCACTAGCTCGAGATTTAAACGAAATGGGTTTTAGTCTGATTGCAACAACCGGTACTGCTAAAGAATTAGAAAGAAATGGTTTAGATGTAGAACACGTT
>OCVP010001114.1_pt1 | contig 11640 bp, 11 predicted proteins | sample 1539171 | NCBI WGS metagenome assembly OCVP01 (sample SAMEA51879418, study PRJEB22527) | metagenome
ATCAATTCTATTCACGGGCGGCCAATACTTATCTACACGAAAGGAGCCGGGAGGAAAACAAGCTTGCTCCCTAGTATATGGTCTATTCCACTCTCCAACCAAATCTTCAACTGTATGAGGAGCATTTTTCAAAGGATTATTATCCGGATCGATACGACCCTCTTCAATATCCTTTGCTTCATGGAAAATCGCTATCATAGCATCACAAAATCTATCAAGTTCTGCTTTGGTTTCACTCTCTGTTGGTTCAATCATGAGAGTTCCCGCAACTGGAAAACTCATGGTTGGTGCATGAAAACCACAATCAACTAATCTCTTTGAAATATCATCAACAGTAACACCTGTATCTTTAGTTAGGGGTCTAATGTCTACGATACATTCATGTGCAATTCTTCCTTCAGGCCCAGTGTAAAGAATGGGATAAAACTCTCCTAATTTTTTTGCAATATAATTAGCATTCAAAATGGCTACTCTTGTAGCTTGTGTGAGCCCTGTTCCGCCCATCATTAAACAGTAAGCCCATGAAATAGTCAAAATTGAACCTGATCCAAATGGAGCAGCAGATACAGCTCCTCCATCGTTATCCTCAACTGGATTGCCTGGAAGAAATGGAGTTAAATGATCTTTAACCGCTATCGGCCCCATTCCTGGCCCACCACCACCATGGGGGATCGCGAAAGTTTTATGAAGATTTAAATGGCTTACATCAGCGCCAATCTCGCCTGGTTTAACCAGTCCAACCATTGCATTTAGATTTGCACCATCAAGGTAAACCTGACCACCATATTTATGGGTAATTGCACAAATTTTTGAAACATTAACTTCAAACACACCATGAGTTGAAGGGTAGGTAATCATGCAACATGACAGCCGATCTTTATATTCCTTAGCTTTACTTTCGAAGTCTTTTATATCAACGTCCCCATTATCTGATGTATTGACTGGAACAACCTGTAATCCAGCCATCTGTGCTGAAGCCGGATTTGTGCCATGTGCCGACATGGGAATTAAACAAATGTCTCTGTTATTATCTCCCCGTGATTTATGGTATCGCCCAATTGTAAGCAGTCCAGCATACTCTCCCTGGGCGCCTGAATTAGACTGCATCGATATCGAGTCATATCCAGTAATGTCACACAACATTTTAGACAAGTTGTCTATCATTATGTTATAGCCTAAGGTTTGTTCCTTGGGAGCATATGGGTGGACTTGAGAAAACTCAGGCCAAGACAGGGGGAGCATTTCTGCAGCCGCATTGAGTTTCATAGTACATGAGCCAAGTGGTATCATAGATCTATCAAGAGCTATATCTCTGTCAACAAGACGGCGCATGTATCTTGTCATCTCACTCTCCGCTCTGTTCATATGAAATATAGGATGTGTAAGGAAATCAGTAAGTCTGTATAATTCGTTCGGAATTCGATAACCTGAAGTTAAGTCTTTATCTTTTCGTTTTATACCAAATGATCTCCATACTGCCTCAATTATAGCTGGCCTGGTTCTCTCATCCAATGATATTCCAATTCTAGACTTGCCTATCTTTCTAAGATTAATTCCTTCACTAATTGCTGATTTGAGAATTACATTTTGCATAGGACCGACGTCTATCGTAATCGTATCAAAAAAATGTTTTTGTTCCACATTGAAACCATGTGCCTCCAATCCCTTGGCTAATCTAACGGTTTTTCTATGAATCCTTTGCGCGATAGCTTTTAATCCATCTGGCCCATGCATCACAGCATAAAAAGATGCCATTACCGCTAGAAGAGCTTGTGCCGTACACACGTTGCTAGTAGCCTTTTCACGTCTAATATGTTGCTCTCTTGTTTGTAGAGCCAATCGATACGCTTTATTCCCTTTACTATCTATGGAAACACCTACAATTCTGCCAGGAAGAAAGCGCTTGTAAGTCTCTTTGGTAGCCATATAAGCGGCATGGGGCCCTCCAAATCCTTGCGGAACACCAAATCTTTGTGTTGATCCCACTGCGATATCGGCCCCCATGGAACCTGGTTCTTTCAGTAAAGTTAACGACATTGGGTCTGCTGAAATTGTAACAAGAGCACCAGTTTCGTGCAGTTTATCAGTCACATTTGTAAAGTCTCTGAGCGTGCCAAAAGTTCCAGGATATTGGAATATTGCTCCAAAGCAATCTTCATAGTTAATGTCTTTATCCGGATCACCAATAATAATATTTATCCCAAGTGGATGTGCTCTTGTCTTCAGGACTTCGATATTTTGTGGGTGGCATTCTTGGTCAACAAAGAAATTGATGGACTTGTTTTTAGTTATCCTTTTTGCCATAGTCATCGCCTCTGCACATGCAGTGGCTTCATCAAGTAAAGAGGCGTTCGCTATTTCTAGTCCAGTTAGATCACTGATCATTGTTTGAAAATTAAGAAGAGCTTCCAAACGTCCTTGGGAAATCTCTGGCTGGTAAGGGGTATAGGAAGTGTACCAGGCAGGATTTTCTAAAACATTTCTTTGAATTGCAGGGGGTGTTATAGTTCCGTGATACCCTTGACCGATTAAGCTCATCATTTTTTTATTTTTTAACGCTGTTTCTCTAAGATGGAAAAGCATCTCTCGTTCAGATTTTGGCTTATCCCAATCAAGTAATTTTTTTTGTCTTATGGATGGAGGAATTGTTTGATCAATTAATTGATCAATACTATTCAGACCAAGAAGCTTAAGCATTTTTTCCATCTCCTGAGGCGATGGACCTATGTGCCTCCTATTAGCAAAATCGTAAGGTAGATACTCTGTTGGCTCAAAATTATTATTTTCAAAATTCATTTTTTCCCCCTAATAATTTAGTTATTCGATATGTTTCTTGTATTCGTCTTCACTCATTAGACCGTCAAGCTCTCCTTGATTTTTTAAGGACATTTTGAAAAACCAAGCTTCGCCTGTTGGATCGTTGTTAACCATAGATGGGTCATCCACTATTGCGTTATTGATCTCGGTAATTTCACCATCAAGAGGTGCCAGGATATCCGATGCTGCCTTTACACTTTCTATAACAACTATTTCTTGCCCTTTGGTAACTGAAGTTCCTACATCTGGTAGTTCAATGAATACAATATCTCCCAATTGTTCCGCGGCATACTCTGTGATGCCAACCTTGACCATATCTCCGTCAGACTCAAGCCATTCATGCTCTTCTGTGAATTTCATATTACTATCTCCTCTTAATTTCTTTTAAAACTGGTTGGTACGAACGGTAATTTTGTAAGTGTTACAGAAAAGAACTTGTTTCTTACTTCACCAAAAATTGGTTCATCAACATTGAATTTATTATGGTTCAAATACCCCATTGAAATCGGCCTTTCAAGAGATGGTGAGTAGCCGCCAGATGTGATCATACCAATTTCATTTTTCCCTTTATCATCGCTAAACAGTTTAGTCCCAGATCTTAAAGGAGCTTTCCCATCGGGAAAAAAAGCCTCTCTCTTGAAATAAGGTTGTTCTTCAATTTGTTTTAAAATCTTTTTTTGTCCTACAAAACCGCCTTCTCGCTCTCCTCCAGCCCGTCTAACTTTTTGAATAGCCCATTTTAAACCGGCCTCAATAGGAGTAATTGTTTCATTTAAATCTTGTCCATAAAGGCAAAGCCCGCATTCCAGTCTGAGGGTATCTCTGGCTCCCAGTCCAATCGGTTCAATGCCATCTTGTTCGAGAATGTTTTTACAGAAAACTTCACATAGACTATTAGGTAGTGATATTTCAAATCCATCTTGTCCAGTATAGCCAGACCTTGAAACCCATAGTATCTCTCCTTTATACGAAAAGTTATTCACATCAAGATACTTTAAGGAACTTAATTCTCCGATTAGGTTGGATAATATCTTTTCTGATTGAGGACCTTGAATAGCAATAAGTGCTCTTGTCTTAATTAAGTCAACATCGATTTCTTTAGAAATATTTTCTCTAAGATATTTAAAATCAATTTCCTTTCTCGAAGCATTTATAACAACAAAATAGTGATCGCCTCTATTTGATATCATCAGGTCGTCTATGATTCCTCCCTCTTTATTTGGTAAAAACCCATACCTCTGTCTGTCTTCACTAAGACCTAATACATCAATGGGAAGAAGTTTTTCCAACTCAGAAGCAATGAATTGCATAGACTGTGTATTAGACGAAATGACTAGCTGCCCCATATGACTAACATCAAAAAGGCCTGCAGACTTTCTGCAATATAAGTGCTCTTTCATAATTCCTAAAGGGTAATTAACAGGCATTTCATATCCAGCGAAAGGTATCGCTTTAGCACCGAGAGATCGATGAAGATCGTATAAAGCTGTCTTTTTAAGCTCTGTCAAAACTTAACCTTCTTATTCCGGTATTAAATGATTTTACCGGCATTCGTTAAAGATGTGTGTAAGTACACATCCAAGAATGCCCCCTCTGTTCATTTGCCTGAGATCGTTATCCCTTCGGCGGACTATTTAAAGTCGCTCTCCAGAGTGTTCAGTCTATACCGGTCCTTTTTGCCTGAGAGTTTCCGGGGCGGTTGCTCCTTCGGCAACTATTACTAGTTTCTCCCGATATTAGACAAGGGTATTACAGAAGCTTTAAACTTTCAAGAATTTTGGTGAAATAGATATTCAATTAACAAAAAACTATTCAGAACCGTTAAGTTTATCCTGTGTTTTTAATTCAAAATCCGAAGCGTCGTGTCTTTCGTGCAACTGAAACTTTGGGTTGCCTACTATACGATTGACCATTCGTGCTTTACTTGCTGTCGGTCTTCGATCTATTTTCTCAGCCCAAGCAACGACATTCTTATATGAGGTCACATCCAAGAAATTACCAGCGCTATATAATCGACCAAGCACGAGTTGTCCGTACCAAGGCCAAGAAGCTATATCAGCAATAGTGAATTTGTCACAAGCTAAGAATTCAGCTTGACTTAATCTTTGATCCAATACGTCCAACTGACGTTTAGTTTCCATTGCATATCTATCTATCGGATATTGAAATTTTTCAGGCGCATATGAATAAAAGTGACCAAAGCCGCCTCCCAAATAAGGAGTGCTTCCCATTTGCCAAAATAACCAGGAAAGGCATTCAGTACGCTTGTTTAGTTCTGTTGGCAAAAACTCTGAAAATTTTTCGGCTAAGTATAAGAGAATAGCACCAGACTCAAAAACTCGTTGTTCTTTTCCATTTGACTGATCTAGTAACGCTGGAATTTTTGAATTGGGGTTTATTTCCACAAAACCAGATGAAAACTGCTCACCTTTATTTATTCGGCAAAGCCACGCGTCATACTCAGCACCTTTGTGTCCTAAAGCTAGCAGCTCTTCTAACATCAATGTTATTTTTACACCATTTGGTGTACCCTGAGAATAAAGTTGCAAAGGATGCTTCCCTCTGGGAAGTTTCTGTTCATAAGCAGAACCAGCCGTGGGTTTGTTTATGCTCTCAAACGCTCCTCCACTAGGCTTATCCCATTCCCAAACCTCAGGTGGAATATATTTGGTTTCTTTATCCATTTTGATGCCCTCTATGACTCCATAAAATTTTTTGATCTTTTAACAAAAGTGATAAGCAAAGGAAATTATTTAATATGCCGTTGTGAGTAAATCGTGATAGTAAACTATCATGCTTTCACGCTTTCGAAACAAAAAAATTCCTGACATATATCTTTTTATTAGTCATTTTTTAGACCACTTCATAATTCTCGTCTTTGCCAAAGCAGCTTACGATGCAGGGCGGGACATAGGGCTCACCTATGGTGAAACCATACAGCTAGCAACATTGGGGTTTATTCTGTTTGGTATTGCATCACCAATAGCAGCCAGAGTAGCTGACATTTTTTCAAGATCTATTACAATGGTAGTATTTCATTTTGGGATAGGCATTTCGTCGATCCTGATAAGTTTTTCTTACACATCACTCCATCTGGTATTAGGCTTGTCCAGCTTGGGTTTTTTTGCTGCTATTTTTCATCCGGTCGGAATAGCAATGCTATTGGAAACAAAAGAGCGCGTCGGTCTACGCCTCGGTGTCAATGGATTATTCGGAAATATGGGCGTAGCTAGTGCTCCATTAATTACAGGCATTATTATTTTTTATAGTGATTGGAAAATGGCTTTCTTGATATCTGGAATAATATGCATAATTTACGGAATATTTTTTGCGCATGCTCTCAAACCTATGGAGTTGCCAAATGGAGGATCGCCTAAAATAAAGTCTGAAAAGTTTTCTCATGGCTGGAGGCAAGCTCTTTTAGCCTTAGCAATTAGTACCACCTTTGGAGGTTTCGTTTTTACAGCGGTAACTTTCCTCGTTCCTCGGTATTTGGAGCTTTATATGGAAAACCTTATGCTTTCTGTTGCGATGACTGGACTCCTTGCTTCTTTTGTCTATGCAATATCTTCTTTTTCACAGGTTGTTGTTGGATGGTTTATTGATCGTATATCGCCGAAAATAGTTTTATTTATTGTCTCAATTGGTCAGATAATCTTTATATATTTGGCGTCTCAATTCGACGGTTACAAGCTATTATTCTTTATGACGTTAGCGGTCTGTTTTGTTTTCGGGCAAATTCCAATTATTGATGCTGTTATGGTACGGTATGTTCCTGATGGTTGGAGGAATCGCGTTCTTAGCATGAAGTTTGTTCTCAATCTTGGAGTTGGCGCTACTGTGCTACCAACATGTAGTTTTATGTTGGACAAGGGATATAAGTTGTCGGAGCTTTTTAGTTTTTTAAGTTTGTTTTCTGTTATTATTGTTCTGGCATCTATTTTATTACCGTCACAAAGTTCTACTCGTGCTGAGAGGATGATTTTAAGGAAATAATAAAGTTGTTGGGCTATTTTCTTTTGTCCAAATGCTATACTTTGATGTAACTTTCTGTAACAAAAATAAAAAATTGTGAGACATATATGAATGACTTTAGGAACAGAGATTTTTTTCATGAGGGAATGAGAGAGTTTCAGGATCTTTTTGACGGGCGCAGAACAGCTGAAGCCATTGAAACAAACAGAAAGCACTATGAGTTTTGGGATGATGAAAAAGAATTAATAAAAAATGCGCAATTCTTCTTTATAGCGAGCTCTTGGAAAGAATATATCGATTGTAATATAAAATCAGGGGATCCGGGATTTGTGAAGATACTTGAGGGAGGAGTAATTGAATATCCAGAATATGATGGGAATTCCATGTATCGGACAGCCGGTAATATCATAAAAAATCCAAATGTTGCGTTATTATTCGTAAATTTTGACGGAAAAAGTCGCCGTATAAGGATTAATGGACAGGCGAGTATTCATAGGGATAGAAAATCCTTGGAAAAACACCATGGTGCTAAGTTTGTTGTGCGAATAAAATGCGAAATTTATCCAAATTGCCCGCGATACGTACCAAATTTAAAAGAGAGTAAACCATCCCCGCATATTCCTAGAAAAGGAAAGGGAGTACCTCCGCCACCAGAGTGGAAACAAAGGGATTATATTCGAGATATATTACCTAAGGGCGATCCACATAGGAAAAAGTGAATTACGGATACTCTATCAGAATAAGAAAGGAAATAGATTAACTAAAAAATCGATATGGATATTCCTACAAGTACCAAGAGTATACCAGAAATTAAATTTGTTAAACTAATTGCGTTTGGAGAAGATAATAGTGACCTAATTTTTGCAACGAAAAGTATCATTAAAATATTTCCTATCATCGGGACGGAAAAAGAGAGAACTGAAATTAGAAAAACATCAACAAGTCCTATTAATTCAAAATTGAAAAAACCTGGAAGAAGTGTCATATAGAAAAGTGATGCTTTGGGATTTGCAGTTACAGCGATGAAGCCTGCATAAAAACCTGCAACAAATCCTGATTTAGTAAGACGGTGATCTTCACTTAACAGCTTATTCCTTGAGTATATTATATGCAATCCCATCAAGACTAAAACAAAAGAAGCAAAGTATCGAAATATCAATAAAATATCGGAATAAATTGATATAAGAAGACCCAAGCTAAAATAAACCGCAAAGGGCCAAAGCATGTCACCTAGAGAAACGCCTAGAGCAAGCGAAATTGAAGATTTAGCTCCACCAGAAACTGTCCTAGCAATTAGTGCCACCCAAACAGGACCAGGGGTAAGAAACAAAATAATTAATGCAAAAAAATAAAGGATGATTTGACTGTTGTCGATTGTCATTAAATTTCCAAAAAAACTATTTGCTTCACTTTTTTTTGCTTAAAGTGCTAAAGACTAAATTACAAGGCAAAAAAAGGATATTTTATGGAAACTGCATATGAGGCCGTTAAAAAGAAAATTGATGAAAATGATTTGATTATATTGGATGGAGGTGTCGGAACTGAGTTGCAATTTAGGGGTATAGAGATGGATGAAACTTGGTGTGGGTCCGCCTCACTAAATACTCAAGTTTTAGAACAAATTCATTTAGATTACATAAATGCAGGTGCAGAAGTGATCACTACAAATACCTATGCATCTAGTCGTTTAATGTTAGAAGCAGCAGGTCTGGCAGATAGCTTTAAAGAAATTAATTCAAAAGCGATTTTTGCAGCGCAAGAAGCAAAAATAAAGGCAAAAAGAGACGATATATTAATTGCAGGATCTTTATCTCATAGACTTCCGATACCTGACGGCGCAAAGCAATCTGATCCAAAGCACGGAGTTTCCGAAAATAGATTGAGAGAAAATTGTGAGGAAATGGCTCTGTTTTTAGCTGAAAATGGGTGTGATATTATTATTTTAGAAATGATGTACCACCCTGATAGAATGCTAGCAGTCTTTGAAGCTGCAGCAAAAAGTAAAAAACCCGTATGGGCAGGTTTCTCAACTCGATTGAGCGATACGGGTCTTGTGTTAAGTTTTATGGAAGAAGATGATATTCCTTTTGAACGAATTGTTAATATAGTCAAAGATTTTAATATCGATGTTGCTGGCATTATGCACACTGATGTAAACGCCGTAAGCGAGTCGTTAAAGGTATTAAGAAACTTTTTTGATGGACCACTAATGGTTTATCCGGACTCGGGCGGATGGGTGTCACCGAATTGGGACTTCAATAAAGTAATACAACCTAAACAACTTAAATCCTTTGCTGAAAAATGGATTAAGGAAGGGGTAAATATTATTGGCGGCTGTTGCGGGTTGTCTCCAAATCATATTAGAGAGATAGCCCAATTAAAATGAAAATGTCAGTTAGGGTTTGTTTCTTATTAAACCCATCGGCATGGAAGAAATACGCTTCATCTCTTCCGAAGAAAATAGCTCAGGATTTTTTATAAAGTCTAACATCATATCCGATGCATCTCCTCCCCAAAAAACTTGTCCTTCGACTACAAACGTTGGTACGCCAAATACGCCATTTTCTATAGCTTTAGATGTGTTGGCACGCAATATCTTTTTAAGAGCACTTTCATCTTGTGTCGAATGCGTTGATGATGTGTATTCATTTACTACGGCTTCTAGTTTCTCTATTCCCTCTTTCTGATCCGGTTGTTGTCCTTGTTTGTAGATAATGTCGAATATTTCTTTAGTTACTTCATAGGTTGAATTTCCTGCGATACATGACAGCAAGGCCGGTAGAGGGTTAAATGGGTGTGAGGGAGGCATAGTATATTTTATCCCTAACTTGTCAGCTTTCCATTTGAAAAAACGATAGGTAAATATTCTTTTGGGGACAATTTCCGCAGGTCCAAGTTGACCCCAATGTTTCAGAAGAGCGCCAAATACGACTGGATGTATTGTGATGTTAAGCTCATTTTCAAACTTTTTAAATTGTGAAAATTGTAAATAAGCAAAGGGAGAAATAAAATCAAAATACCAATCAACTTTTTTCAAAATAATCTCCTAATTTACTCAAGCTATCATATAGAACGAACTTGTTCTTTTTTATTTAGTATAATAGCATTTCGTCTATAGGAAACGCTATGTATACACTTTACACTGCACCCACTCCAAATGGATGGAAAGTAGCTATGGCTCTTGAAGAGTTGAAAGCTCAATACGAGGTACAGCTTATAGATTTACAATCAGGCGAGCAACATTCAAACTGGTTCTTACAAATAAATCCCAATGGACGAATTCCAGTGTTAAAAACAATGGGAAAAGACAGCACCATTATTTTTGACTCAAACGCCATCCTTATTTATTTGGCAGAAAAGTTTGGCCAGTTATTACCAATTAATGAACCTGATAGAACATTAGTCTTACAATGGTTAATGTTTCAAGCAAGCGGGATAGGGCCAATGCAAGGGCAGGCAGTGGTTTTTGAACGGTACTTCCCAAACGATGTTCCTGCCGCGCGCAAACGATATCATAATGAAACAAGAAGATTATATGAAGTCTTAGATGTACGGCTCAGTCAATCTGAATGGCTAGCTCGGGACTTTTCTATCGCGGATATTGCCAATTGGTCTTGGATAAGGAGCCATAAATGGGCACGAGTTTCGACTGAGGGTCTGGAAAGTTTGGAAAGATGGATGGAACAAATGCGTATACGTCCAGCTTGTGACAGAGGTCTTAACATTCCTCCATCGCCAGGAAAAGCAGATAAGGTAAAGTCTTTTGGAAGTGCGATGACTACGACATGAGTGAAATTGAAATTAATGGTATGGCTCATGTAATATTAACGGTTTCACGTTTTAGTGAAGCAAGACAATTTTACAAAAGCCTTTTGCCAAAATTTGGAATGATCTGTGTTATGGATGGGCAGGATTTTTGTTATCATGTTGGTGGTAGAACCGCAATAGGAATAAGAAGATGTGATCCTGAGTTTTCAGCCGAAACCTTCCAACAATATAGGGTTGGTCTTCATCACCTATGTTTAAGAGCTAAAAGCCGTAATGATGTAGATCGAACTTATGAGCTTTTGACCCAAATTAAGGCAAAGGTTGTACGTGGCCCCGAAGAACGAGATTGGGCTCCAGGCTATTATTACGTTTTATTTGAAGATCCAGATGGAATTCGGATAGAGGTAAATTTCATTCCTGGTGCTGGTCTATTAAAGGAGGGCGAAGAGTTTAAATCAAAAGATGATTACATTCGAAAGGATGGTAAGGATATAAAGTGATTAATATTAGGTTAAATCAAAATAGGGTAAAAAATGCAACAAAATTTGCTAGAAGAGTATACGGATTTCGTAGATAAAGTTACAAGTGAAGCTTCAAAATCATCTGATAAAATGAGGGAACGTATCAATTATCTCAATTCCAAAGATATCGAGATGTCACGATTGCTAACAGCTGGTATTGGTTTATCTGGAGAGGTTGGAGAGTTTAATGAAATAATTAAGAAAATAATGTTTCAGGGAAAGACTTTTGATGTTGTCGCGCATGAACACATGAGAAGAGAATTGGGAGATATAATGTGGTATGTAGCGCAAGCTTGTCTAGCGCTGAAGGTTGACCTAGTAGATGTTATAGATGGTAATAAGGAAAAACTGTCAAAGCGATTTCCACAAAAACAATTTAACGAAAAGTTCGATGCTAACAGAAATACAGGGGACCTTTAAAATCCCCTGAACATATTAAGCACGATTTCCACGTAGTGCGAAAAATAAACCTCCGACCCACATAAACACGTGGAGATTGTCATATAAGATTACATCTAGAAAACTTTCGGGTTCGCCAATCCATATTACGCCCGTGGTA
>OCVP010001119.1_pt1 | contig 11606 bp, 13 predicted proteins | sample 1539171 | NCBI WGS metagenome assembly OCVP01 (sample SAMEA51879418, study PRJEB22527) | metagenome
GAGCAGCACAAGGCTGTCTGCCCCTTTGTATTGAGAATTTACATCAGGAAAATGATCTCCGATATCCCCCAAAGCCAGTGCCCCGAGAAGCGAGTCCATCACAGCATGGGTTAAAACATCCGCATCGGAATGCCCCTCGAGTCCAAGTTCATGAGGAACCTCAACTCCAGCCAATATCAATTTTCTCCCTTGAGTCAATTGATGAACATCATAACCCAATCCTATCCGGTACATCTTCTCCTTAGTCAAATCTTCAAAATTTCCTGAATCATCTTGACGGGAATTAGAAATATATGTTAAAAATTTTCGTTAACATTTTTTCAAAATCGTTAAACCTTCTTCGATCATATGGATTTCAAACAGGCAATCATTGAGAACGCATGGGGTGGTTTCAACATGGATTATGGCCTGCTTCATCTTCAGCTTGCAACACCTCTTACCGTTCTAGCTTTCATACTGTTGATGATCTTTCTACTGAACAAACTTTTTTTCCAACCAGTTCTCCGCACATTGGACCAGAGGAAAGAAAACATCCAGGGAAGTATGAAACAAAGTGAGCGTTTATCAAAAGAATTGGAACGGATGCAGAGTGATTTTCAGCATAAGCTCGATGAAACCAGAAAAAATGTGATGGAAATCCACCATTCTGCCCGAGATGAGGCTTTCAAAGGCAGGGAAGGAATGATTCTTCAAGAACGGGAGCAACTGGAAGAAGAGATGCATAATCAATCGGAAATGCTGCAACAGGATTTTGCATCCGCTAAACAACGGTTCAACGAACTCACCAAACAGTTATCCACTCAAGTTTCTGAACGACTGCTCAATTAAATTCACCAATCTTTCAACAGATCCTCAAACCCACCTGGGTGATTCCAGCATAAAACTCCAGTGAAATGAAGCTTGTGATTAAATTATCTGCCCTAAGCATTTTTACTTTGCTTAGCTTCATCAGTTTTGTATTTGCTGCGGAATCCGGAGATTCATCAGCCGGTCTTGATTTCCTCTGGAAGGTCATCAATTTCGTGGTGCTGATTGCGATTATCTATTGGTTTGCCAGAAAACCTGTAGGATCAGCTATGAATTCTTCTGCCGAAAACGCTAAAAACCAACTGGATGAAGCACGCAGAGCCGAAAGCAAGGCCATTGAGGAAATGAAAAAAATGCGTGAGAAAATTTCCGAGTTGGAAAACGAAACCGTTGCAGCTTTGGAAAAAGCCCGTGAGGAAGCAGAAACAGAAAAGGAACGTATTTTAGAGGAAGGTAAACATGAGATTGAAAGAATGCGAAAACAGGCGCAATTTTCAATCGAACAGGAATACCGAAAAGCTGAATTCCAACTCAGACAATGGTTCGCTGCTGAAAGTTTGAAACTGGCTGAAGAAAACGTGAAACAAAAGATGACCAGTGCCCGGCAAAACAAACTTGTGAAGGAATATCTGGATCAACTTTCCCAAGTTCAGGGTGAGAAGGAGCTTTCATGAGCCAGGGAATCGTAGCCCAAAGGTATGCCAAAGCATTGATCGGGCTGACGAAAACCCGGAAGGAACTTGAAGAAGCCGGAGAAAAACTCTCGGAAGCATCCGAAGCCTACCAGTCCTCAGTTGAATTACAGGAAATTTTAGCCAGCAATAAAGTTTCTTACCCGGTGAAACAAAAAATTCTGGGAGAATTGCTGGAACGTCTCAAAACTTCCACCTTGATCCATACTTTCTGTCGTTACCTCCTCAGCAAAAGAAGATTTGAACTGATTCCTTCAATCAGTAAAGCCTATGATGAAATGTTTCAGGCAAAAATTGGGAGGGTCGAAGCTCAAGTCAGCGTTACCCATGAGCTATCAGATGCTAGCCGGAAAAAACTGGAAAAGACGCTCTCATCTTTGACCGGCAAGGAAGTTCAAGTTTCAGTTAATATTGATTCCGGGCTTATCGGCGGGATCGTCACCCGGATTGGCTCCACCGTATATGATGGAAGCCTCCGCAATCAGTTGAACCTTATCCATCAATCCATCAGCAAAGGTGGAACCTTATGAAAATTCGAGCAGAAGAAATCAGTAACATCATCCAGCAGCAAATCGAAAATTTCGAGAAGCAGACCACCAAAACCGAAGTAGGAACCGTCTTGGAAGTCGGTGATGGAATCGCACGAGTCTATGGACTTGACAATATTGTTGCCGGCGAACTTGTGGAATTCCCCAATAACCTTCAAGGCATGGCCCTCAATCTGGAAGAGGATAATGTCGGTGTTGTACTTTTTGGTGATGACCGAAACATCAAGGAAGGAGACGAAGCTCGACGAACCGAGCGTATCGCAGAAGTTCCTGTCGGTGATGCCATGCTCGGTCGGGTTGTGGACCCTCTTGGACAACCGATTGATGGCAAGGGCCCCATTGAGACCTCAGAAAGCCGAAGAGTCGAAGTCATTGCTCCGGGTATTGTCACACGGAAGTCGGTGCATGAACCTCTTCAGACAGGTCTCAAAGCCATCGACTCGATGGTTCCGATTGGACGCGGGCAGCGGGAGTTGATCATTGGCGACCGTCAAACAGGAAAGACGGCGATCGCGATGGATACCATCATCAACCAAAAAGGGGGTGATGTGGTCTGTATCTATGTAGGGATCGGTCAGAAGCGTTCAACGATGGCGAAGATTGTCTCAAAACTCCAGGAGTATGGTGCAATGGAATACACCATTGTGGTCTCAGCAACCGCTTCAGAACCTGCTCCACTGCAATTCCTGGCACCCTACTCCGGCGTCAGTATGGGAGAATATTTCCGGGACAAAGGAAAACATGTGCTTTGTATCTATGACGATCTTTCCAAACAGGCTGTGGCATATCGACAGCTTTCTCTGTTGCTGAGACGACCCCCTGGACGTGAGGCTTTCCCGGGTGATGTTTTCTACCTCCACAGCAGGCTTCTGGAAAGAGCCTGTAAACTCAATGAAGAAAATGGTTCCGGATCTCTTACCGCACTGCCTATTATTGAAACCCAGGCCGGTGATGTTTCCGCTTATATCCCAACGAACGTTATTTCAATCACTGATGGACAAATATTCCTCAGTACCGATCTTTTCAACTCCGGAATCCGGCCTGCCATCAACGTCGGGCTTTCGGTTTCCAGGGTAGGCGGCGCTGCTCAAGTTAAAGCCATGAAACAAGTTGCGGGTACCTTGCGACTGGACCTGGCCCAGTTTCGTGAAAAAGAAGCCTTCGCCCAGTTCGGCAGTGATCTCGACAAAGCTACCCAACAGCAACTCGCGAGAGGAGTTCGGCTTGTTGAAACCCTGAAGCAACCTGAATACAATCCCATGCCTTGGGAAGAGCAGGTGATCACTATTTTTGCGGCAACCAAAGGATATCTGGATGGATTTCCCGTGAGCGAAATTCAGCGCTTTGAGGAAGGATTCTTATCCCTGATGAAATCCAAGCACTCTGAACTGATGAAGCAGATTTCAGATGATCTTTCGATCAGTGATGACTCTTCTTCTAAATTGGTGTCGGTTCTTGACGAATATGTGAAATCATTTGCCGCATGATTTGAAACCTGAATCACTGAATTCATTTTTTTTAATTCCCTTTTCTCTGATTAAAGTTCCCTGATGGCCTCCCTGAAGGACATTCGTAAAAGAATAGATAGCGTCAAAAAAACCCAGAAGACGACCAGCGCCATGAATATGGTGTCGGCCGCCAAGTTGAAAAGGGCTGAGAATAATATCCGAAGTGCCATCCCTTATTCTGACAAACTGAAAGAAGTCGTTTCTTCCCTGAGAAGTCGATTATCCGACGAGGAAAATCCTTTGTTTCAGGAAAAAGACGGTGAAAAGACCGCAGTCATTCTCATCACCAGCGACAGGGGACTTTGCGGGGGATTCAATACCAACCTCTGCAAAAGGGTGCTGGAACAATTTGGAGATATTCCGACTGAACGTCTGACCATGACCATGATCGGTCGCAAGGGGTTTGATTACTTCAAACGCCGTTCCTATGAAATTTTGGGCAATTTTCAGGAAACCCGTCCGGAAGACCAAATCAATGTGGTACGTGAGGTCATCAGCCAATGTATCAGGCGCTATGAAAATGGGGAATTGGATAAAGTTTACCTTGCCTACAACCATTACCGCAGTGTCATCAGCCAGAAACCGGTTATCGAGCAATTGATTCCTATTCCGAAAATTGAAACGGAAAGTCCGGATGAAAGGGAAGTTTCCTTTGAACCTTCACCTGAAGCAATCCTTGATCGTTTGCTGGATAAATTTTTAGAAAACCGTGTCTATGTAAGTTGGCTTGACAGCAATGCAGGAGAACATGCAGCAAGAATGACGGCTATGGACTCCGCGACCAAAAATGCCGGAGATATGATCGATAAACTGCAACTGACATACAACCGAACACGTCAGGCTGCAATCACTACTGAATTGATTGAAATCATCAGTGGTGCAGAAAGTATGTAATTTAAAACAAAACTTATTGAAAGAGAAATAAAGGAAACCATGAATACAGGGAAGGTGGTACAGGTGTTGGGTCCGGTCGTGGACGTTATTTTTGAAGATGGGGAGTTGCCCGAAATATTCACGGCCCTTGAAATCAACACTGAGTCTACAGGAAAACTGATTTGTGAAGTTCAACAGCATCTTGGTGAAAACACCGTGAGAACGGTTTCCATGGGAGCCACTGAAGGGCTATCCCGTGGTATTGATGTCAAAGATCTTGGATCTCCCATTACCACCCCTGTTGGAAAAGCATCTCTTGGAAGGATCATCAACGTCACAGGAGATCCGGTAGATGAAGCAGGTCCAATCGAGGCCGATCAACGCTGGCCCATCCACCGTGAGCCTCCGACATTTGAGGAGCAGGAAACGGATGCAGACATCCTGGTTACCGGAATCAAGGTTCTGGACCTGCTCTGTCCCTTCCTGAAAGGAGGGAAAATCGGCCTCTTCGGAGGGGCGGGGGTTGGCAAAACGGTGGTGATCATGGAATTGATCCGAAACATTGCTGCAGAGCACGGAGGATTTTCAGTATTTGCCGGAGTCGGTGAAAGGACCCGTGAAGGAAACGATCTTTGGAACGAGATGAAGGAGTCCGGAGTTCTGGATAAAACCAGTTTGGTTTATGGGCAAATGAATGAACCTCCCGGAGCACGAGCCAGGGTCGCATTGACCGGTTTGACAGTGGCAGAATATTTTCGTGATGAAGAGGGTGCGGACGTCTTAATGTTCATCGACAACATTTTCCGTTTCACCCAGGCTGGCTCTGAAGTTTCCGCGTTGCTTGGAAGAATTCCTGCAGCAGTAGGGTATCAGCCAACCCTTTCCACCGAAATGGGGAACCTGCAGGAACGCATCACTTCGACGAAAAAAGGCTCCATTACTTCGGTACAGGCCATTTACGTCCCCGCGGATGACCTGACAGACCCTGCTCCGGCAACCACTTTCTCTCACCTCGACGCAACAGTGGTTTTAAACCGTTCGATTGCGGAACTTGGCATTTACCCTGCCGTCGATCCGCTGGATTCCACTTCCCGGATTCTTACCGCGGACATTCTAGGAGAAGAGCATTATTCTGTCGCCAATGAGGTGCAGCAACTTCTCCAACGATACAAAGATCTTCAGGATATCATTGCCATTTTAGGAATGGATGAGCTTTCCGAAGAGGACAAGGAAGTTGTGGACCGGGCACGGAAGGTCCAAAGATTCCTGTCTCAGCCCTTCTTTGTCGCAGAGACCTTCACGGGTACTTCAGGTGAATATGTCGACATCAAGGAAACCATCCGGGGATTTCGAGAAATCCTGGACGGAAAGCATGACGAACTTCCGGAGCAAGCCTTCTATATGGTAGGGACCATCGAGCAGGTCCTGGAAAAAGCCAGTAAAATGGCATCCTGAAAAAGGCTTAAAAGTAAATAATGCTGAAACTCGAAGTCGTCACACCACAAAAAAAAGCTCTGGAAACCGAAGTGGATTCGGTCACCCTGCCCGGGTCTGAAGGAGAACTCGGAATCCTTCCAGACCACATTCCCTTGTTAACAACTCTGGATACAGGGATCGTCAGTTACACCAACGGATCTCAAAAACAAATCCTAGTGGTTCATTGGGGCTACGCTCAGGTTGAGGGTGAACGGGTCACCATCATTGCAGAGCTCGCGGAATCAGTGTCTGAAATCGATATCGATCGAGCGAAACTTGCTGAATCCAAGGCCCGGGATATCCTTTCCAAAATTGACATGTCCTCATCGGATTGGGAATCTGAAAAAAAACGCCTGGACAAGTACGAGTTCAAATTGAAACGGGCTCTGGTCAGACAACAGGCAGCCTCCTTACTATAAATCTCTTCCTAAATAGAAACTCCCATTATCGTATTCGAATCCCTTTCCGGTTGAATCCTTCCTCGGAATATTTCATTTTAGAAAATTGACATTCAAATCTAAGGATATTCCTGAATGCCACAATTCAATTTTATTCCCGATCTTGAATGAACAACAATGAAAAGAGTAGACCCTGAACTGGTCGAGATCCTGGTTTGCCCTGACACCAAACTCAATGTCGATCTCGTACCGACTGAAACCGTTGATAAAATCAATCTGGCCATCAAGGAAAACAACATTCTCAATATTGATGGTCAATCCGTAAAAGAACCCCTACAGGATGGTCTGTTGCGCGAAGACGATAAGATCATTTATCCGGTTCGAGACAGCATTCCGGTCATGCTCATCGGAGAAGGGATTCCAATGGACCAGTTTGAATAAATGTATCTTGGATTTTGTTTTTCAAACTTAGTTTCATACAGAATCTTCAATCAAACCCAAAGGATATGAATTCGAAATATGTGTCATGCTCTTTGCATGAAAGATTTGAAATTCAGTTAAAAACAATATGAGCCGGATTTCTGAACCAAGCAGTTACATTTCCGAAAGTACTTTTCTGATGAGAAGTTTCAGGGAAAACCTAGTGGAACGGATGGATTCCAGAAAACTAAAGTCTCTGAATGCACTTGGTGATGATTTTTTCTTTCTTGTGGATCATCTCAGTTCTTTTCTGTTTGGAAATTATAAATCTTCTACAGCCCTGCTTGAGTTAACCCAGGAAGAATTCCACTGGGAAATTCAAATTTTTGTGAATCAATTCTTGCGACAATGTGCTGAATCTTCCACCGAACTCCTGCCATTCTGCCGCAGGCTTCGTGATAACCTCACAGAAACTGAATTCAGCAGTGCCTTTCAGAATTTACTTGATCAGGCATTCGTCGATCATTTCTACACTTCCGAGGTTCAAAACACCCTACCTGCCTGAAGCGCCATTCGATGCCGCCTTTTGAGGACCCCGGAAAGGATGATCAAGAGGTCCATTCACCAGACTCCGAAACTCAAACTGTAAAAACCTGGAAAGAAGCCTGGAACGCTTCTCCTGGGCCACGTGAAAGAAAAGAATTCCTGATGCTTTTCTTGAAAGGAATCGGGATGGGTACTGCCGATATCATTCCCGGAGTATCCGGAGGAACCATTGCTTTCATCACCGGGATTTATGGACAACTGTTGAATGCTATCGGATCAATTGATCTGGGAATGCTTGTCAAATTATCACAAGGACGCTTTCGGGAAGCATTGGCCGGAGTTCACTTACGCTTTCTGCTGGTGCTTGTTATTGGGATTATCCTTGCGATCTTAAGCACAGCCAGGTTAATGCATTTTCTTCTCAACAACTATCCGGTTTGGACTTGGTCTCTTTTTTTTGGATTAATCACTGCCTCCATCCTGATCTTAGCCCGTTCTCTGGATAATCTAAGGTATGGCTTAATCGGCATTTTGGTTGGGACTTTAGTCGCTTATTGGGTCACAGGAATGATCCCCGTTGAAACTCCGAAAACACTCTCATTCATTTTTTTCAGTGGCTTGGTCGCCATCTGTGCAATGATCCTTCCTGGACTCAGTGGAGCATTCATTCTGCTGATCCTGGGACAATATGCATTCATCACTTCTGTTCTCAGAGATCCGTTTCATTGGGACCATCTTCAAATCATCCTGGTTTTTGTGCTCGGATGTTTAACAGGAATTCTAGCCTTTTCCAGGGTACTCCGCTTTTGTCTGAAGAAATTTCCTCAAACAACCTTGGGACTGTTAACCGGTTTTATGATCGGTGCTCTTAGGAAGGTCTGGCCCTGGAAAATCCCCCTGGAAACAGAAATCATCCGCGGAAAGGAATATGTTCTTCAGGAAATCAATGTCTTGCCCGAATTGAATCTGCATCTACTCATAGCAGGTTTGCTCATGATCATTGGATTTTCCCTGGTGCTCAAGCTTGAGTCTCTCCACAAAAGCTGATTGAAACGTCTGTTCTAAAAATCGCTTTTCTCAAACAAGCGACACCAACGTTTCATAATTTTCATTCTTAAAAACCGTAATAGAGTCCAAACAGGGTTGAAACTCCACCAAGTGCAACATTTTTATTTGCCGATGCCACTTCCATGTTTGCGGAAGTAAACTGTTGGGTCAAAACAAGCCCCCAACTGTTGAAAGGGATACGCGCCCCCAATTTGTAATAGACTGTAGTGTCTACCTGCCCAAAGACGGTGGTTTCCGTCACCGAACTACCAGAATAGAGAGTTTCCTGAATTTTTGTGGAATAGTTTCCTGTTCCAAAACCAAAAAAGGGAAACCAGAAATCTCCTCGGTAATAAAAATTGAATCCATAAAGAACCCCAAGTGCTTCCAGTGTCAAACCTGATCCATCGGAAAAGTTGAATGACTTTTTATAACGTTGGATTTCGAGTCCAAATCCGGATGCGACCACGCCAGAAGCACGGTAAAAATCGAATCCAATCACTGAAGGTTGAACTTTTCTGTTTTCTTCGAGATTTCCATGTGATTCTTCCAACCATTCGAAATAATTCGATTCGCTGCCTAGCCCACCTGGAGAGGCAGAAAGATCCTGACTGCCCGAGAACACCGAAAGATAGGAAAAGGTTTGATCAATGGCATAAGCATTTCCTGTAAAACACGTCAGTGACATCCACAAAAATCCGATGCAGATGATCTGATTCAGATGGATGGGAAATAAGGTCCTGAACTTTACCATTGCATTCCGGTTTCAATAAAAATCACAAAATCCGTTTCATTACCATAGTTCGCATAATCCTGAGCAAAACCCATCTCCCAAAACAGCTGATTCCATTCCAGTTTGTATCCCCCCATAAATAAATTGGTCGGGACAACCAGATTGAAATTACGCTGTTCCTGGTTTGCCTCAAGATCCCGAAGTTCATGGGTTTTGGGGAAAATACTGCTTTGGGTTACGGTTTGAATGAGCAGGGACGATTTTTTACCCAGCCGATATTCGAGCGCCATAAATCGGTGTTTCAGGGTTTTCGCCAGGTTATGGTTTTCCTGGATTTGGGTTTGTCCATCGCCGAAATAGGCAAGCCAACTTCCATATCCTTTGGAGAGAATCAGATAATGTCCCCAATCTCCTCCTCCGCTTCGGGTTAATTTATAAAATCCCTCCCTTTCGCTATTTGGGACTTTGTAAGCCAATTTCAGCGATAACGCCGGAATCACCGAGCCTCCATCTGAAAGCCCCCATTTCAACCCAATGACAGGCTCTGCTGCCACCATGTTGAAGTTTTCTTCTGAATTAAAGATGAAAGTTCCATCCCTGACGACGTAGAAAGCATACTGGTTCTTTTCTGAAAAAGATCGAAAGGCTCCCCGGTATTCCGCATTGGAAACCCCAACAGTATCGTGGACACTTTCAATCATGCTGTCCATCGCTCCACCGCCAAAAGAGAGAAAGGGGAGGTCGAGTGAAAATTCCAAAGAATCTGAAAGCCCAAATCGGTATTCGAATGTATGCCTCGTCGTTTCTGCATCCAGGTAAAGACTGAAACCTCTTACTTTATCATCTGTCCCTGAAGTCCAATTGACATCATCATAAAAATCATTCTCCGTCAGTCCATTCTGGAGTTCCGTTTTGGTTATCTGTTTACTGTGTCCTTGGGTGTTCACAAATGTATTTGCAACCGCGATGTGATAGCTCAGTCTGGATTTCCCTTTTTTTTGAGTCGCAGTGTTTTCCGGATGAAGAGAGAGAAACTGGTGGGTTACCGGATATTGGTTGCGTAATTCCAATGGCCCCAGTCCGGAATTTTTGGACTTGGCCAGTGCAGAATCTGCCCAGCTTCCGATTCCCATAAGGAATAGGGATAAAATAAAAATACCTTTAAATATCATGGACCTATCAATTATTTTTCAAGAGGCATATGGCTTGTCTTCATGAGCGCAAATCCCCAAGCTCCTTGAATCCAAGAGTTATGCCTTTCACCTTTTGAAAAACGATTGAAAATACAGCGTTTTATAGGGATAAAATGGGATCCGAAATGGAGTCTTTTTTAAGGAAAGGTTATGGCAAAGCTGAATGAGATGATCCGAGAATTTCGTGAATCCATTAACCAAAGCGTCGAAGCCTTGGCCATGCTGCTTCAGCTTTCACCAGAAGAGTACAACCAACTGGAAGAAAACTGGAACCCACCCGATCCTGTCCTCGAAAGAATTTGCACCCTCTTCGAGTGGAATTACCAAGACATCAAACGGATTTCCTTACAAGGACCTTTCAATGAGGACTCCGATTCAGAGGAAGCAGATGATGCAGATACGGGACAATCATCACCTGCACCTTTACCTTTTTCCCAAAAACTCGCACAAGCGCGCATGGAAGCAGGACAAACGCCCGAAGGCATGGCGATGCTGCTGGGGGTTTCAGAAGATTACTATCTCCTTCTGGAAGAAAACACCCAACCAGATGATGATCTTCTGCGTCGTATTTGTGGACTTTTCCATTGGAATTACAATGAAGTCCTGCAAAAACTGCGAACCCGAAATCACCCACTTTATAGTACGACGCGCCCGCCATTATCTTTTGATGAGATGCGGATGGATGAAGTCTCGGGAAGTTTCCCAGAACTTCCAGAAATTCAAGCACCGCAGCCATTGAATCAACGTATCCGGCAAGCTCGGGAAGAGGTTTCCCAAAGCATCGAAGGTCTTGCACTGCTTTTACAACTCAATCCTGAGTATTATGAAAAATTGGAGTCTGGAGAAATCACTCCGGATGAAGAATTACTAAAAAAGATTTGTGCGCTCTTCCAGTGGAATTACCAGGAACTGATCAAAGAAGAACGGCGTTCCAGTTTTAAAGATTTTCACCTTGGTCAAAATCAACTGAAAAACAGAAGCCTTCATGATGCCAATCGTGAATTGAAACTTGTGGTTCGTGACATCAATGAAGACTGGAGCCATCTCAATCGTGAACAACAACGCCTTCTGCTGAATCAGTTGGAATTGATCCGTGACACGATGAAACGTTGGAAACAGAGTATCCCGGGAAAATCCAAGGAAACCTCACTAGAGTCCTGAATTTTAAAACCGTTGAATATTGAGGATTGGGAAAGAAGCTGGAAGAAGAAAGCAGTTCTCTAAATTGGGGAGCCACAAACGACACAATAAGAACTTTTTTCAATACTAACTACATGTTTCAATCAAAAACCAACGGACTCAGTATCAAGCATAAATAAATGCACACAGCATTAATCAATAACTCATGCAAATAGCACCAGACTT
>OCVP010001120.1_pt1 | contig 11592 bp, 8 predicted proteins | sample 1539171 | NCBI WGS metagenome assembly OCVP01 (sample SAMEA51879418, study PRJEB22527) | metagenome
ATAGACTTGGTTCTAATTCTTTAATTGATTTAGTAGTATTTGGAAGAGCAGCAGCAAAAAGAGCAGCTGAATTAGTTAAGCCAGGAACACCTCATGAGGAAATTCCTGAGTCAGAAACACAAAAATGTTTAGATAGATTTGATAAACTTAGAAATGCACAAGGAAATAATAGTACTGCAGAACTTAGACTTTCAATGCAAAAAACCATGCAGTCGAAATGTGCAGTTTTTAGAACAGAAAAAAATCTTAAAGAAGGTGTTGATGAGATTAAAAAAACCTATGATGGTATGGACTCAATTTCAGTTAAAGATAGGTCTTTAGTATTTAATACTGATTTAGTTGAAACATTGGAATTTGATAATTTAATAAGACAAGCAGTAACTACTGTAGAATCTGCATATCATAGAAAAGAGAGCAGAGGTGCTCACGCGAGAGATGACTATCCAAAAAGAGATGACGAAAAGTTTATGCAACATACTCTTGCTTGGTGTGATGGAAAAAATACAAAGATTAGTTACAGAGCAGTACACAAATCAACTTTAACAAATGAAGTTCAATATTTTCCACCACAAGAGCGAGTATATTAATGGTTCAGCTAAGCTTACCTAAAAATTCAGAGGTTAAAAAAGGCAAATATTTTAAAGACAAAACTGGATCTAAAAATTTAAGAAAAGTAAATATTTATAGATGGGATCCATCGACAGAAGAAAATCCTAGAATTGATACATACGAAGTTGATATGGATAATTGTCCATCTAAGGTGCTGGATATTCTAAATAAAATTAAAAACGAAATTGATCCTACATTGGCCTATAGAAGGTCTTGTGCTCATGGTGTTTGTGGTTCTTGTGCTATGAATATGGGAGGAAAAAACGGACTAGCTTGCACAACTCCTCATGCAGAGATAGATGGTGACATCGATATTTATCCTCTACCTCATTTAAAAGTTAAAAGAGATTTGATTGGCGATTTAGATGGCTTATATAAACAATATCAATCTATTGAACCTTGGTTAAAAAATAACTCAACAAAACAGACAACAGAAATTTATCAGTCTAAAGAAGATAGAGCAAAACTTGATGGTGCTTACGAATGCATTATGTGTGCTTGCTGTTCTACATCTTGCCCAAGTTATTGGTGGAATGGAGATAAATATTTAGGTCCAGCAGTTCTGCTACAGGCTTATAGATGGATTATTGATAGTAGAGATGAAGAGAGAAAAGCTAGATTAAAAAAAGTTTCTGATGAATTAAAATTATATAGATGCCATACAATATTAAATTGTACAAATGCATGTCCTAAGGGCTTGAATCCAGCAAAAGCTATAGCTGAAATAAAAAAAATGTTAGCAACAGCTAATGTTTAAATAGACTATTCGATATTTTTGATCTAAAACACCGTATTCATGAAATTAATAGAACACTTCGTAAACGGTAAAATAATTCCGGGATCTTCAGATAAAAAAGGGAAAGTTTTTAATCCAGCAACTGGCGAACAAGAGTCAGAGGTAAGACTTGCTTCAAGATCTGACTTAGATAGTGCTGTTGAGGTAGCAAAAAAAGCATTTGAAACTTGGTCTTTAAAACCTGCTCTACAAAGAGCTAGAATAATATTTAAATTTAAAGAATTAATTGAAAAAAATTCTGATGAATTAACGAAGTTAATAGTTTCAGAACATGGAAAAGTTTATGAAGATGCAAGAGGCTCTTTAACTAGAGGACTTGAGGTGGTAGAATTTGCTTGTGGAATACCACATTTATTAAAAGGTGAGTTTTCAGAAAATGTTGGAACCAATGTTGATAGTTGGTCAATCAGACAACCATTAGGAGTTGTTGCAGGTATTACACCTTTTAATTTTCCTGCTATGGTACCAATGTGGATGTTTCCAATAGCAATAGCTTGTGGAAACACTTTTATTCTTAAACCATCAGAAAAAGACCCTTCTTGCGCAATAAGATTAGCAGAATTACTTTCTGAGGCGGGTCTTCCAGAAGGAGTATTTAACGTAATAAATGGAGATAAAGAAGCTGTTGATGCAATTTTAGAAAACAAAGATATCAAAGCTGTTAGTTTTGTAGGATCTACTCCTATTGCAAAATATATTTATGAAAATTCAGCTAAAAATGAAAAAAGAGTTCAAGCTTTAGGTGGAGCAAAAAACCATTTAGTTGTTATGCCAGATTGTGATTTAGATGGTGCAGTAAATGGTTTAATGGGTGCTGCTTATGGTTCAGCTGGAGAAAGATGTATGGCTCAATCAGTTGCGGTTGCGGTTGGAGATATTGGTGATGAACTTGTATCAAGATTATCAAAAAAAGCTGAAGCTTTAAAAGTTGGTCCTGGAATGGATAAAGCATCAGAAATGGGACCTTTAGTTACAAAAGAACATTTAGAAAAAGTTACAAGTTACGTTGATTTAGGTGTCAAGGAAGGCGCAAAGCTAGTGGTTGATGGAAGAGGTTTAAAACTTCAAGGTTATGAAAATGGTTTCTATATAGGTGGATGTTTATTTGATCATGTAAATAAAGATATGAGAATTTACAAAGAAGAAATATTCGGTCCAGTCTTATCAGTTGTTCGAGTAAAAACTTTTGAAGAAGCTGCAAAATTAATTAACGACCATGAGTACGGAAATGGAGTTAGTATTTATACAAGAGACGGTGATGCAGGTAGAACTTTTGCAAGTAAAATTCAAGTAGGTATGGTTGGTATTAACGTGCCGATCCCAGTTCCAATGGCATTTCATAGTTTTGGTGGTTGGAAAAGATCATTATTTGGAGATAGCGGAATGCATGGTATGGAAGGAATAAAATTTTATACTAAACTTAAAACAGTAACATCTAGATGGCCTTCAGGTGTCCGATCAAATGCGGAATTTGTTATGCCAACAATGAAATAAAGGAAATAAATGACAAAAATATCTTTAATTGGTGCAGGCCAAATAGGTGGAACTCTTGCACATTTAATAGGAACAAAAGAATTAGTAAATGAAGTGGTTTTATTTGATGTAGCTAGTGGTATTGCAAAAGGAAAAGCATTAGATATTGCACAATCTTCATCTGTAGATGGTTTCAATGTTAGGTTTTCAGGAACTGATAACTATGAGGATATAAAAGATTCAGATGTAATTATAATTACAGCAGGTGTTCCAAGAAAACCTGGAATGAGCCGAGACGATCTTCTTGGAATTAATTTAAAAATTATTAAACAAGTTGCTGAGGGGGTAAAGAAAAATGCTCCTAACGCTTTTGTGATCTGTATCACCAATCCTTTAGATGTTATGGTTATGGCATTTCAAAAATTTTCAGGTTTGCCATCAAATAAAGTTGTTGGTATGGCAGGTATTTTAGATAGTTCGAGATTTAAATTATTTTTATCATTAGAACTAAATGTGCCAGTAAGAGAAATTGAGGCAATGGTTATGGGTGGTCATGGTGACACCATGGTTCCTATGCCAAGATTTACAAAAATTTCAGGTAAACCATTGTTGGATCTTGTAAAGGATGGAAAGATTTCTTTAGAAAGAGTTGAGGAAATTAATCAAAGAACACGAGATGGTGGTGCGGAAATAGTTAAATATTTAGAAAAAGGATCAGCCTTTTATGCACCAGCAGCTTCAGGTGTTCAAATGGCAGAAGCATATTTGAATGATCAGAAAAAATTATTACCCTGCGCTGTACAATTAAATGGAGAATATGGTGTGAAAAATGTTTATGCAGGTGTTCCTGTTGTCATTGGAAAAGATGGTGTAGAAAAAATTGAAGAGATTGATTTAGATGAAAAAGAAAAAAAAGAATTTATGCATTCAATAGATGCTGTAAAAGCTTTATGGGAAGCTGCATCTAAAATAGATCCTGATTTATCTAAATAATAATGAATATTCACGAGCATCAAGCTAAACAAATATTAAAAAAATATGGAGCTGTAGTTCCCGAAGGAGTATTTGCGCTTAATGTTGATGAACTTATTCAAAAAGCAAAAGCACTCAAAACTGAGAAATATGTGCTTAAAGCACAAATCCATGCTGGAGGTAGAGGAAAAGCTGGTGGTGTAAAAATTTTAAACTCTATTGAGGAACTAACGGTAGCAGCTAAAGAATTACTAGGAAAAACACTAGTTACTCATCAAACTGGCCCTGAAGGTAGAGAGGTAAAAAGATTATACGTAGAAGAATCATCAAATATAGATAAAGAATTTTACTTATCGTGCCTGGTTGATAGGGCAAGTTCTAAAATTGCATTTATATCAAGTGACCAAGGAGGGATGGACATTGAAGAAGTTGCAAGCAGTTCACCTGAAAAAATTATAACTACAAAAGTTGATATGGGTGATGAAATTTCTGAGTCAGATTGTGAAAAAATAATTAATATTTTTAATTTAAATGAAGACGCAAAAAAACAAGCAATAACATTAATTAAATCAATATATAAAATGTTTGTGAGTACTGATGCAAACATGGTTGAAGTAAATCCATTAATTTTGACAAAAGAGGAAAAAATTGTTTGTTTAGATGCAAAAGTTAATTTTGACTCTAACGCTTTATTCAGGCATCCAGAAATTGTTGAATTAAGAGATTTAAATGAGGAAGATCCTACCGAGATAGAAGCTAGCAAGCATGATCTTGCATATATCAAGCTAGATGGAAGTATTGGCTGTATGGTAAATGGAGCAGGATTAGCGATGGCAACAATGGATATAATTAAATTGTATGGTAAAGAGCCAGCAAATTTTTTAGATGTAGGTGGTGGTGCATCCAAAGAAAAAGTATCTGCTGCATTAAAGATAATTCTCTCAGATAAAAATGTTAAAGGTATTTTAATTAATATTTTTGGAGGAATAATGAGATGTGATGTCCTTGCTCAAGGAGTAGTTGATGCAGCTAAAGAAATTAATATTAGCGTACCTTTGGTTGTAAGATTAGCAGGCACAAATTTCAAAGAAGGAAAAAAAATTCTTGATAATTCTGGATTAAAATTAATTTCTGCAGAAAATTTAGATGACGCTGCTAAGAAAATTGTTGAGGCGATAAAATAAAATGTCGGTTTTGGTAAATAAAAATACTAAAGTAATTTGTCAGGGATTTACTGGCTCACATGGAACATTTCATTCAGAGCAGGCTATAAAATATGGAACCAATCTTGTTGGTGGAGTTACGCCAAAGAAAGGTGGACAAAAACATTTAGACAGACCAGTTTTTAATAGCGTTTTAGAGGCAAAAAATGAAGTAGGAGCAGATGCAACTATGATTTATGTACCTGCTAAATTTGCAGCAGCAGCAATCATTGAAGCTATTGATGCATCAGTTGAACTTATTGTTTGTATAACAGAGGGAATTCCAATTCAGGATATGCTTAAGGTAAGACAAAAATTAACTGGCTCTAATAGCAGATTAATTGGACCTAATTGTCCAGGAATAATCACTCCAGATGAATGTAAAATTGGGATTATGCCAGGAAGTATTCACAAAAGAGGAAGTGTTGGAATTGTATCAAGGTCAGGAACATTGACATATGAAGCAGTAGCCCAAACAACTGAAAATGGACTTGGTCAATCAACTTGTATTGGTATTGGTGGTGATCCTATTAATGGAACAAATTTTATAGATTGTTTAGATTTATTTTTAAATGACTCTGAAACAGAATCTATTTTAATGATAGGTGAAATTGGAGGAACAGCCGAAGAAGAAGCGGCTGACTTTATAAAAAATCATAAGATTAAAAAACCAATAGTTGGATTTATTGCTGGAATTACTGCTCCTCCAGGAAGGAGAATGGGGCATGCTGGTGCCATTATATCAGGTGGCAAGGGTGGAGCTGAAGATAAAATAAAAAAAATGGAAGAATGTGGTATTACAGTTGCCAAATCACCATCAATTATTGGAAAAACTTTATTTGATAAACTGTCTAATTGAAAAAAAATATTAGAGGGATATATTAAATAAAAAAGATGTCTTCATCAAAAAATCTTGATTTCGAAAAAACTTCATTTTTAAACAAATCTAATAGTGCATTTATAGAAGAAATGTATTTAAAGTTTGTAAATAAAGATGCTGATCTTCCAGAAAGTTGGGCAAATTATTTTGAGGGAATTGGTGAAGAATTAAATGTTATAGCAAAAGAAATTAATGGTCCATCATGGGGACCTACTAAAAAAAAGATTGATATTGATGAATTACAAAAAAAAATAGAAGAACAAGATAAAAATGATTTTGATAATGTCAAATTAGACACTTCAGAAAAATTTAATTTTCAATTACTTGCTGACTCAAATAAAGATTCTATTAGTGCTGTAGCATTAATTAGAGCATATAGACTAAGAGGACATTTATTAGCAGATCTTGATCCTTTAGAAATGAGAGAGTCAGAATATCTAGATGAGCTTCATCCAGATTTTTACGGTTTTAAAAAAGAAAATTACGATAAGAAAATTTTTCTAAACGGGGTAATCAATCGTAAATATGCAAATATAAGAGAAATACTTAAGTTTATGAAGAAAACCTACTGTGGAAAAATAGGTTATGAGTTCATGCATATTTCAAACCCAGATGAAAGAAAGTGGTTTAGGGACAGGATAGAGCAAGATAAAAATGCACTTCAATTTACAAAAAATGGTAAAGAGGCAATTTTAAATAAATTGGTACAGGCAGAAGGATTTGAAAAATTTTTAGCTACAAAGTATGTGGGAACAAAAAGATTTGGTTTAGATGGTGGTGAAAGTTTAATACCTGCTCTTGAACAAATAATAAAAATTGGTGGTCAAAATAATATAAAAGAAGTTAAAATAGGTATGTCTCATAGAGGTAGGCTTAACGTTTTGGCAAACGTTTTACAAAAATCTTACAAAAAAATTTTTAATGAGTTTGCTGGTGAGTTTAGTACTGATTCTGAAGATAGTGCTGGAGATGTAAAATATCATCTTGGAGCGTCGTCTGATAGAGAATTTGATGGAAATTCAGTACATGTCAGTTTAACAGATAATCCTTCTCATTTAGAAGCTGTTAACCCAGTTGTTTTAGGTCAAACAAGAGCCAAACAATTTTTTCATAAAGACCGTGAAAGAAATAAAGTTATACCTATTCTCATTCATGGGGATGCAGCCTTTGCTGGTCAAGGAGTTGTAGCAGAATGTTTTGCAATGTCTGGACTACCAGGACACAACACTGGAGGAACAATTCATATTATTGTTAATAACCAGATAGGATTTACTACTAGTCCAAGATTTGCGAGGTCTTCACCTTATCCATCTGATGTTGCAAAAATGGTAGAGGCTCCAATTCTTCATGTTAATGGTGATGATCCAGAAGCAGTTGTTTATGCAACTAGAATAGCAACAGAATTTCGATTAAAATTTAATAGAGACGTTGTAGTAGATTTAATTTGTTATAGAAGATTTGGACATAATGAGGGAGATGAGCCTTCATTTACTCAACCTTTAATGTATAAAAAAATTAGATCTCATCCCAGTGTTTACAAAATTTATGGAAATAAATTAGTAAACGAAAAATCTATAACTGAAGAATTATTAAATCAAAATGTTAAATCATTTAAAGATTTACTTGATGAACAATACAAAAGTGCAAAAGATTATAAACCTAAAATAGAATGGTTTGAGGGAACATGGTCAAGATATAAACCTGAAAGAGGTAAAGATAAAAGGGGCATAACAGGTTTTGACGAAAATAAATTAAAAATAATTTCAGATAAAATAAATGGTATTCCTGAGGAAAAAAATATTCACAAGACTATCTCTAAAATATTTAATGCCAGAAAAGAAAGTATCGAAAAAGGTACTGGAATCGATTGGTCTTCAGCTGAATCTTTAGCTTTTGGATCTTTGCTAGAAGAGGGATATCCAGTTAGGCTTGTAGGACAAGACTCTGGAAGAGGAACATTCAGTCAACGACATTCTGTTTTAAGAAATCAAATAGATAATTCTAGGTACATTCCTCTTAATAATATTTCTAAAAATCAAAAGCAATTTGAAGTAGTAGATAGTTTTTTATCTGAACTTGCGGTTTTAGGTTTTGAATATGGTTATAGTCTAGTAGAGCCAAACACACTTACTCTTTGGGAAGCACAATTCGGTGACTTTGCTAATGGAGCTCAAGTAGTAATTGATCAATTTATTGCATCTGGTGAGAGAAAATGGAATAGAGCATCTGGTATAGTAATGTTGTTACCTCATGGATATGAAGGACAAGGACCAGAACATTCTTCAGCAAGATTAGAGAGATTTTTACAACTATGCTCAAACGATAATATGCAAGTAATGAACTGTACAACTCCAGCAAATTATTTTCACGCTTTAAGAAGACAAATGCATAGGAGTTTCAGAAAGCCACTAATCATAATGACACCAAAATCATTATTAAGAAATAAGTATTGTGTTTCAAATTTAGAAGATTTTAACAAAAAAAATACTTTCCATAGAGTACTGTGGGATCATGCTATAGATCCTAAGTCTAAAGGATTTATTAAACTAAAAGAAAGTTCTAAAATAAGAAAAGTAATTCTTTGTTCTGGAAAAGTATATTTTGATTTGTTAGACGCCAGAGAAAAGCTTAAAAGAGATGATGTAGTGATGTATAGAATTGAACAATTGTATCCATTTCCAGCAAAAGCTTTGGTTAAGGAGTTAAAACCATATGCTGAAAATGCTGAATTCTTTTGGTGCCAAGAAGAACCAAAAAATATGGGTGCTTGGTTTTCAGTTAGAGATTATATCCAATGGACATTAGACACTTTAAAGGCTAATAATAATAAAATTTCTTATATAGGAAGAAGCCCAGACGCAACTCCTGCAACAGGATATGCCAAAAGGCATAATTCTCAACAACAAGAAATAATTAACAAGGTATTTGATTAATTTTAATGAGTGAAAAAATAGTAGTCCCAGTTCTTGGTGAAAGTATAACAGAAGCGACTGTTGCAAAATGGTTAAAAAACGCAGGTGATACAGTCGAAGCAGATGAGCCAATTGTAGAACTTGAGACAGACAAAGTAAACTTAGAAGTGCCATCTCCAATTTCTGGTGTGTTAACTGAGATAAATTCACAAGATGGATCAGTTGTTGAAGTAGGAGCATTATTAGGTTCTGTATCAGCAGATGGTGGAGCAGTTAAATCTACACCAATAAAGAAAGAAGAAGTAAAGAAAGAGCAAATTGTTCCTAAAGAGAGCAATGTAATAAAATTAGATGCAAATAAAAAAGAACCAAAAGTATTTGAAGAAAAAGATATAGAAGAACCCAAAGAGAAACCATTGGTTTTAACTGAGGAAGTTAAACCAGATGTTGCTCCTAAAAGAAATGTTAATCCAACCTTGTCTCCAGCAGTGAGAAAAATAGTAACTGAAAATAATATCGATATTAATTCAATTCAAGGTTCAGGAAAAGATGGGAGAGTTTTAAAAGGAGATTTAATAAGTTTGATGGGTGCAAATCCAAAACCATCTGAAAGAAAAATTCAATATGGTGAAGAAGAACGAATTAAGATGACTAGGTTGAGACAAACTATTGCAAAAAGATTAAAGCAAGCTCAAGAGAATGCCGCTCTTTTAACAACATTTAACGAAGTTGATATGAGTAGTGTAATGGAAATGAGGAAAGAAAATCAAGAGGATTTCCAATCTCGTTATGGAATAAAATTAGGATTTATGTCTTTCTTTGTAAAAGCATGTGTAGTTGCTTTAAAAAATTTCCCTGCGGTGAATGCTGAAATAGACGGAGATGAGATTATCTATAAAAACTATTACAATATTAGCTTTGCTGTTGGAACAGATAAGGGTTTGGTTGTTCCAGTTTTGAGAAATGCAGATGAATTATCCTTTGCTGATATTGAAAAAAATATTAAAGAAATTTCAGAAAAAGCTCGAGATGGAAAGCTAACGATTGAAGATCTTCAGGGAGGAACATTTACAATAAGTAATGGAGGTGTGTATGGGTCTATGCTTTCAACCCCAATACTAAATTTACCTCAATCTGGAGTGTTGGGCATGCATAATATAGTGGAAAGACCTGTTGTTGTAGATGGTGAAATCAAAATAAGACCAATTATGTATTTAGCATTATCATATGATCACAGAATTATTGATGGAAAAGAATCTGTATCTTTCCTTAAAATGATTAAAGAAAACTTAGAAGACCCTAGAAGGTTGTTTTTAGATATTTAAATGTCAGAAAAATTTCAAGCTGTAGTTATTGGAGGTGGACCGGGTGGTTATGTGTGTGCAATCAGACTTGCTCAATTAGGATTAAAAACTGCATGTATAGAGTCTAGAGGGTCTTTGGGAGGTACTTGTTTAAATGTAGGTTGCATCCCATCAAAAAGCTTACTTAATCTGTCTGAAGAATTTCATAAAGTAAAAAGTTTAGCAAACAAAGGTATTGAAGTTGGTGAAGTAAAATTAAATTTAGACAAAATGATGAAAAGCAAAGATAAAGCTGTAACCGTTCTTACAAAAGGTGTTGAGTTTCTTTTGAAAAAAAACAAAGTTACTTATTTTAAAGGACACGGAAGTTTTAAATCTAAAAATGAAATTTTAATAAAGGATGATAAAAATAAAGAAACCATCATCCAAACAGAAAAAACAGTTATTGCAACAGGATCAGTTCCAGTTTCATTACCAGGAATAGAAATAGATGAGAAAACAATTGTCTCATCAACAGGTGCTTTAAAGTTAGAAAAGGTACCTAAGAAAATGGTTGTAGTAGGAGGAGGCTATATAGGATTGGAGATGGGATCTGTATGGTCAAGACTTGGAGCAGAGGTGCAAGTTGTTGAATTTTTAGATCATATTACACCTGGAATGGATAAAGAAATCTCTTCAGAATTTATGAAAATTTTAAAAAAACAGGGAATGAAATTTAATATGCAAAATAAAGTTGAAACAATTAAAAAAAATGCAGCTGGTGCAGTGGTTTCAACAGTAGATAAAGATGGTAATAAAAATAATTTTGAGTGTGATGTTGTTTTGATTTCTGTTGGCAGAAAACCTAATACAGATGGTTTAAATTTAGAGTCTGTAGGAGTAGATCTTGATGAAAGAAATAGAATTAAAACTGATAAAATTTTTAAGACTAACGTTGAAAATATTTATGCAATAGGCGATGTAATTGTTGGTCCAATGCTTGCACATAAAGCGGAGGACGAAGGTATAGCAGTTGCAGAAAACATAGTTGGTCAATCTGGACATGTAAATTACGATACAATCCCAGGAGTAGTTTATACAACACCAGAAGTAGCATCAATCGGTAAAACTGAGGAACAATTAAAAGAATTAAATAAAAAATATAAAGTAGGGAAATTTTCGTTTATGGCTAATTCAAGAGCTAAGGCCATAGATGATGCGGAAGGTTTTGTTAAAATTTTAGCTGATGAGCAAACAGATAAAGTATTAGGTGCACATATAATTGGACCTCATGCAGGAGAATTAATTGCAGAGATCGGTGTTGCAATGGAATTTGGTGCAAGTGCAGAAGATATCGCCCGAACTTGTCATGCTCATCCAACGTTTTCTGAAGCAGTTAAAGAAGCTGCTTTATCAGTAGATAAAAGAGCAATACACTCTTAATTTTTTTTCATATTATAAAAAT
>OCVP010001123.1_pt1 | contig 11587 bp, 13 predicted proteins | sample 1539171 | NCBI WGS metagenome assembly OCVP01 (sample SAMEA51879418, study PRJEB22527) | metagenome
TACGAATTACTGAATTTAGATTCGTTGAAGAAGTAGAATTATATAATGTCCTTACAATCAAGTTTTATTCAAATTTTTATTTCACACATAAAAAGAGAATTTTTGATAAATTTCCGATCATTAGTTGATGTCATATCAATTATTAGTTTTATGATTTTAATAGTAACACTATTTGTTCTTGGTATTGGTCCATTTGAAGAAAAATTGAAATTAATTTCTAACGCTGTTTTTTGGATAGGGCTAATTTTAGCAATAATTCCTTCTTTAGAAAAAACTTTACAAAGAGATTATGATAATGGTTGGCTTGATCAAGCTATAACAAGCCCAACACCGATGGAACTTATTTTATTATCAAAAAGTCTGGCTTATTGGTTAATAGTAATAATCCCATTATTGATTTCTTTACCATTATTCATAGTTCTATTAAACATTAACTTAAAATTGATACCATGGCTCCTTATAAGTATACTGGTTGGTGGACTTTCAATTTCACTTATTGGAATTATTGGCTCTGCTCTAACTTTAGGTGCAAAAAGAGGAAATATTTTATTACCAATATTGATCATACCTTTGATAATTCCTATCTTAATATTTGGAGTTGGCATCAGTGAAGCAGTTAGAATAAATGAGTCACCTTTAGGTAATTTATTTTTATTAATTGGATTTACATTAATATATCTAGTGATATCGCCTTTTATTTCTGCTTTTCTGATAAGGATAGCAATAAGTCGTTAAATGATTTTGGTAAAAAGTATAAATGTTTAAATTTTATTACTCATGAATATTAAAAAAAGGAATTTAGTTAATGTTTGATTGGCTAGCTAATCCAAATAGGTTCAATAGAATAACTGAAAAAATGCAACCATATATTCTTTTAATAGCTATAATTACACTTATCTTAGGATTATATTTTGGTCTTTTTGATAGCCCAAAAGATTATCAGCAAGGGGATGCTGTTAGAATAATGTATGTTCATGTTCCTTCCGCTTGGCTGGCATCATTATTGTATTTTAGCCTATCTATTTCGTGTGTTTTTTATTTAGTATGGAAACATCCTTTAGCTGATTTAGTTTCAAGTTCAATTGCACCAATTGGTGCCCTATTTTCAGCTTTAACATTAGTCACTGGTTCACTATGGGGAAAACCAATGTGGGGTACATGGTGGGTATGGGATGCAAGATTAACATCAATGCTAGTATTGTTCTTTTTTTATCTGGGCTATATATTACTATGTAATGCTTTTGAAAGAAAAATTGATGGTTCTAAAACAGCGTCTGTTCTAGCTATAGTTGGGCTAATCAATCTGCCTATTGTTAAGTTTTCTGTTGATTGGTGGCATACTCTTCATCAACCAGCAAGTATTATTAAAATTGGAGGTCCGTCTATCGATGATAAAATGTTGTTACCACTTATACTTATGATTTTTGCTTTAAGTTTTTTTTCTTTATATATGATAATTTTGAACGTGAAAACTAAATTGATTGAAAAAAAATGTGAAGCATTATTATTAAAATCAAATTTAGAAGAAATATCGAAAACAGGTTAAAATATGAATGAATCATTTTGGATAATGCAAGGTTATGAAATTTATATATGGCCAAGCTACGTATTAACTTTACTGAGCTTAGGTCTCCTTTTCGTTCATTCAACCAAACAATCTCAAAAAGCTAAAAAGTTACTAAAACAGTTATCAGAAAAAAAATTAAATTTTAAAATTTAGATCGATGTAAAAAATAGATGAATGCCAAATATAGACGCCTATTTATTACAATTATCATTGTATTAACACTTGGACTAGCAACTAAATTAATATTAATGGCCTTAGAAGATAATATTGTATATTTTTATACGCCAAATGATTTAATTGAAAAATTTGGTGATACTAAAAATATTCAAAATAAAATCAGAATTGGCGGTTTGGTTCTTGAAAGCTCAATAAAAAAAGAAGGTGAAAAAACTATCTTTATGATTACTGATAGAAAAAAAGAAGTTAGGGTTGTATTTGACGGACCTCTACCAGATTTGTTTAGAGAGGGTCAAGGTATTGTTGCAGAAGGTATGTTCCAAAATAATAATTTTATTGCTAGTGAGGTACTAGCAAAACATGACGAAAATTACATGCCTCCAGAAGTTGCTGACGCTTTAAAAAAAAATAATGTTTGGAAAGGTGACTCTGATTAAATGATTCCTGAATTAGGACATATACTTCTGATAATCACATTTGTTATTTCAACAATGCAATGCTTTTACTGGCTTTATAATGTGAGATATACAAACATCGATGTAGTGCGAGCTCTTCAAAAGGGTTCTTTTATAAATTTTTTATTTATTTTTTTATCTTTTTTAATTTTAACATATAGTTTTATTACATCTGACTTTTCTCTATTAATTGTCTCTAACAACTCACATACTTTAAAACCATTGATATATAAAATTAGTGGGGTATGGGGTAATCACGAAGGTTCACTTTTATTGTGGGTATTAATTTTATCTGCTTTTACTTTTTTTGTCTCTGTTAAAGATTCTATAAATTCAAAACTTTTGGCTTCAATTATTGGAGTTCAAACTGTAATTTTATCACTTTTTTTAGCTTTCATATTATTTACATCTAACCCTTTTGAAAGAGTTGATGAATTACCTTTAGATGGAAGAGGTTTAAATCCTTTGCTACAAGATCCAGGTTTAGCTCTTCATCCTCCAATGCTTTATATTGGATATGTTGGATTATCAGTATCATTTTCCTTTGCAGTAGCGGCTCTTATTACAGGTGAAATCAATAAAGATTGGGCTCGTCAAATGAGGCCATGGATTGCAATTGCTTGGTCTGCTCTAACAATTGGTATTGCTCTTGGAAGTTGGTGGGCATATTACGAATTAGGTTGGGGTGGTTGGTGGTTTTGGGATCCAGTTGAAAATGCATCTTTTATGCCATGGTTAGTAGCAACAGCTCTACTACACTGTGTAAGAATACTCGAAAAAAAATTAATATTTATAAACTGGACAATTTTGTTATCAATCCTGGCTTTTTCCTTTTCTTTATTAGGCACTTTTATAGTAAGATCAGGATTATTAACGTCAGTACATGCTTTTGCTTCCGATCCTTCGAGAGGAGTTTTTATTTTAATAATTTTAGGTATATCAATAGGTGTTCCTTTAATTTTATATACAATTAAAAGCTCATCTTTTAATGAAGAAAAAAGTAATTTTGATATAGTCAGTAAAGAAAGTGCAATTTTAGTAAATAATTTATTTCTTACTACAGCAACTTTAACAGTTTTAATAGGCACTCTGTACCCTTTATTTTTAGATGCTATTAATGGAAACAAGGTATCTATTGGTCCAGCATATTATAACGCTACTTTTGCTCCAATTATGGCACCAGTTGTGTTTTTGATGGCTATCGCACCATTCTTAAATTGGAAAAAATACACAGATAAAAATTTTTTTAAAAAAATAATATTTCTATCTGCTGTAACTTTCTTAGGAGGAACATTATTATACTTAATTGAAGAAAAATCAATTTTTGCATTAATATGTGGCTCTCTTTCAATTTGGCTTTTCACAGGAGTTATTACCGATTTAATTTCAAAAATTCGAGAGGCTAAGGTTAAATTGCAAAACATAAAACAATTATTTTTCTTTATCTCAAAAATTAATTTAGGAATACATGTAGCACATATTGGAGTCGCAATTTTTCTTGCAGGAGTTACTGGAGAACAATTTTATAAAAGCGAGTATAATGTAATAAAAAAAGTTGGCGATATAATAAATATTGGAACAAAATCACTAAAGTTTGATAAAATTGAAAATATAGATGGACCTAATTACAACTCACTAATGGCAACCTTCACTCTATACGAAAATAATAAATTTATTAGTAAACTAAGGCCAGAAAAACGTTTCTATACTAATGAAAAAAGCCAGACAACAGAAGCCGCAATCTTATCAGATTTTTGGGGTGATACATATTTAGTTCTAGGTGAAGGAGACAACAAAACAGGATGGTCTTTAAGAATATATTCAAACCCATTAGTATCTTGGATATGGGCTGGTGCTTTTTTTATGGCAGTCGGAGGCATCTTATCTGTCACACAAAAATCATCAAGATTTAGAAATGTTTAATAAAATATTATGAAACATAATTTGAAAATTTTAAATGTTTTACCTTTAACAGTATTTTTTTTTATAATATTGTCTTCAGGTATAGTTTTATTCCAATTAAAAGTCGACAAAAGAATTGAAAGATCTTTAGCTTCTCAATTAATTGGAAAAAATATTCCTGAAACATTAATTCCTAAAGAAAACTTCATTGAAAAAATTAATAATTTAGAAAATTTAAATTTTGAAAAATACCATGACCAAATTTTTGCCGTTAATTTTTTTGCATCATGGTGTGCTCCCTGTAGAATAGAAGCACCAATTATTGATGAATTAAGTAAAATTCTACCAGTTATTGGAATAGCATATAAAGATAAATATCTAGATACAAAAAAATTTTTGGATAATTTTGGTAATCCTTATATAGAAACAGGAATTGATAAATCTGGTAAAATAGCTATCGAGTGGGGAGTTTACGGAGTGCCAGAAACTTTTCTAATTAATAAGAAAGGTGAAATAATTTATCGTCATGCTGGCCCACTTCTATATAGCATTTTTAAAGACGAAGTTTTGCCATTCTTAGAGAGTAGTAAGAATGACTAGAAAGTGTAAAATAATTATAATATTTTCTTTTTTATTTTTTTTTAATAATGAACTTCAGGTCTTTGCTAAATCTACAAATGATGAAATCAATATAAACAACAGAACAAGAGAGATTTCTCAAAACATTAGATGCCTTGTTTGTCAAAATCAAAGTATAGACGAGTCTAATTCTGAATTAGCAAAAGATTTAAAGATTTTAATAAGAGAAAAGCTTATAGATGGTGTTAGTAACGAAGAAATTTATGGATATTTGAGAGAAAGATATGGAGATTATATCTTGTTAAAACCACCTTTAAATTTAAATACTATCTTATTGTGGTTTTTACCATTTATTGTTTTAATATTTGGCTCAATATTGATTTTTAAAATCATAAAATCTAACCAAAAATAAAAGAGAATAGATAATGTTATTTATTGCTATTTTATTTATAAGTTTTTTTTCAATAATTTATATTTTTTATAATTTTTCTAATAAAAAATTTTTTAAAATTACAAATTTCAAACCTAAATCCAATAAATTCGTCCTGTACCTTAATATGGACCAACTGTACTCTTCAAAAGAAAAACTTGTAAATAAAAATATTGCACAAAAAAAAATTATAAAACGTGATTTGGAAAATTTTGACAAACTAGTTTTGTTATCAGATCAAAATCCAAAAAATCTAGATATTCTTCTTGAATTAGCAAGGACTGCTTCACGACTTAATAAAACCGATGTGGAGATCTCATCCTTAAAAAAAATATTGTCTATCAAAAATTCTCCCAATCTCAAATCTCTATTAGCTCAAGCAATTATCAAAAAAGCTGACGGACAAGTCACACCAAAGGCAAAAAAACTAATTAAAGAAGCTCTATCTGAGGATCCATTAAATCCTGGAGCCAATTATTTAAACGGATTAGCACAATCACAAATTGGTAATGAAATGTTAGCATTTGAAATTTGGACTGAATTATATAAACGAACTAGTAAAAATGATACTTGGAAAAAAGATCTTGAAAAAAATATAAGAATAGCGGCAAAAAACTTAGGGATTTCTAAAAAAGCTCTAGAAAATAAGTTAAAGAATGATGTTTTAGCAAATAATGATTTAACGAAAGAAATTTTAGATTTAAATGAAAAAGAACAAAACATAAGAATTAATCAAATGGTTGAACAACTTGCAGATCGGCTTAAAAATGACAAAAATGATCTAGAAGGTTGGATTAAGTTATATCAATCTTATAAAGTTCTAGGAAAAAATGAAAAAGCATTAAAAGCTATAAGAGATGCCATAAAACTAAATCCACAAAATATAAATTTAAAACAAATACTTTTAAGAGAATTACTACCCACGAACAAAAAGCCTGTTTTTTCAAAAGAAACAAACAAACTTGTAAATGATATTTTAGTTTTAGAACCAAATAATGTAGATGGTTTGTTTTTTAGTGGCTTTGCTGCTTACAATAAGGGAGAAAAGAAAAAAGCCATTACTTATTGGGATTTATTACTAAAACAATTACCCAAGGGTTCTTTAATGTCAAAAGAAATAAATAAAAGGATTAGATTACTTCAGGATTAATTTAATCTTTTTTGATTTGGTATTTTTGCATTATTGGCAAAGATAGTAACCCAAACCCAAGGGATAAAATTGGAATACCAAAAGCTTTAAAAGATACCCATTGATCAGTAGTTAAATTACGCCAAGCTATTTCATTAGCAATAGCCATTACTATAAACATACCAACCCATAACCATGTTAATTTATCCCAGCCCTCTTCTTTTAACGAAACTGCAGATTTCATGATAGCAGCTAGTGGGTTCTTACCTAGAATTTTACCTGAAGCTAAAACTCCTGCAATTATTATAGACACTATTGTTGGTTTGATTTTAATAAAAAATTCATCATCAAAAAATATTGTTAATCCACCAAAAAAAACAACCGCAACACATCCTGCAGCAGCCATCATTGGTATGTTTTTAAACCAATACCAAGATAGTATCAGAGATAATAATGTACTTATCACCAAAACTGCTGTACCAGCCATTATGCCGTAAAAATAATTAACACCAAAGAACAATAATAGCGGACCCATCTCTAAAATGGATCTATAACCCTCTTTTTTGTCTACTTCCTGCAATGAACTCTCCTACGCTAAAATTAAACTCTTACTGTGAATAAACTCTTCTATATTGTCTGTAGCAAATCTTAACAAATCACCATTTTTTGAAAATCTTGCATTTTCGCATAATTCACGTCTCCACTCTTTAGCACCTGGTAAAGAGTTATACAAACCTAAAATATGTCTAATTACAGAGTGAACATTACCTTCATCATTTTTCACAAATTCATCAATATAGTCAGCCATTTTCATGGCTATTTGATATCTTGTCTTAATTTTTTCTTTTTGATTTAGGACTATTTTATCTACAGAGGATAGAATATACGGATTTTTATATGCTTCTCTTCCAATCATAAACCCATCAAGTGAATATTGTTTAACTAAATTTTGTCCCTCTTGTATTGACTTAATTCCACCATTAATAATAATTTTTAGATCTGCCCTTCTTTTTTTTAATGCCCCAACCCTAGAATAATCTAAAGGAGGGATTTCTCTATTTTGCTTTGGACTTAATCCATTCAACAGAGCTTTTCTAGCATGAATAACGAATAACTTTACTCCTTCAGCGGACACTTGATCAATAAAGTTATCTAAACCTTTTACTTCATCCATATCATCAACACCAATCCTACATTTAATTGTAATGGGTAATTGACTAACATCTTGCATAGCCCTCACACATTCTGAGACAATTTTAGGTGTTTTCATAAGGCACGCTCCAAATGATCCATTCTGGACTCGATTTGAAGGACATCCAATATTTAAATTTATTTTTGAGTATCCATAACTTTGACCAAACTTAGCTGCTAAAGATAATTTCTTAGGATCATTGCCACCTAATTGAAGAACACATGGCAATTCTTCATTATTAAATGCTAACAATTTGTGTCGTGGCCCAAAAATTAAGGCATCAGCAGAAATCATTTCAGTATATAAAACTGCTGAACCAGATAAGAGTCTATGAAAATATCGACAATGCCTATCTGTCCATTCCATCATTGGAGCTACAGAAAACTTTTCCTCAAATATCAATTTATTGCTCTACAAATATTTAATAATTCATCATTATTTACAATATTTATAAAATATAGCCAAGATTATTAAAATAATAATAAATAGAATTTCATCAATTAAGAGTGTTTTACTTTTCTTGAGATTTGTCTAAGGCTTCAGCTAAGTCGTCTACAATATCATCTATATGTTCAATACCAACTGATAATCTTACATATGAATCTGATACACCAGATTTTAATTTATCTTCAGATGATAATTGACTATGTGTTGTAGTTGCTGGATGTATAGCAAGGCTTCTTGAGTCACCAATGTTTGCCACGTGGTAGAATAATTTTAAGTTATCTATAAACTTTTTACCTGCTTCTGCACCACCTTTCAATTCAAATCCAACTAGACCTCCAAATCCCTTATTTAAATACTTAACTGCATTTTCTTTAGAAATTCCTGTTTGTAACTCAGGGTAAATTACATGATCCACTGATTTGTGGTTTTCTAAAAAATGAGCAACTTTTGAAGCATTTTCACAATGTGTTTTCATTCTTAAACTAATAGTTTCAAGTCCTTGTAAAATTAAAAAAGCATTAAAAGGACTTAATGCACCTCCAAGGTCACGTAACAAAGTAACCCTAGCTTTTATAATGTAAGCAATGGGACCTAATGGTTTTACAGCATCTACCCATACAGCTCCGCCATATGAGGGATCAGGTGTGTTTAAAGCTGGTTGTCTTTCTTTCCCAGCTCCTTCCCAATCAAAATTACCACTATCAATAATCAAACCTCCAATTGAATTCCCATGACCACCAATATATTTAGTCAGTGAATAAACAACAATTGCTGCCCCATGGTCAAAAGGCCTACAAATAACTGGAGATGCTGTGTTATCTATAATCAGCGGTATTCCATACTTCTTTCCGATTGCACTCACTTCAGAAATAGGAAAGACTTTTAATTTTGGGTTAGGTAAAGTTTCAGCATAATAAGCTCTTGTTTTATCATCTGTTGCATTTTCAAATGCTTGTGGATCTGATGGATCTACAAATCTAACTTCGATACCCATATCCTTTAAGGTGTTAGCTAATAAGTTCCAAGTGCCACCATATAAGTCAGTTGAACTGACAATATTATCTCCAGCCTTAGCAAGATTTTGAATAGCAAATGCAGATGCTGTTTGACCTGAAGATAATGCTAGTGCAGCAACACCCCCCTCTAAAGCTGCTAACCTCTTTTCCAATATATCATTGGTTGGGTTCATAATTCTTGTGTAAATATTACCTAATTCTGATAAAGAAAATAAATTCGCTGCTTGCTCAGTATTAGCAAACTGATAACTTGTGGTTTGATGAATTGGCACCGCAACTGAACCTGTTGTTTCATCTGCTCTCCATCCGGCATGAAGACTAAGGGTTTCTGGATTTATAGAATTACTCATTTATATATTCCTCATAAAAATTAAGTGTTTAGAATGAAATCCTATAAAAATAAATAAAAAAAGAAATATTTTTTAATATTTTTTATCCGCGCAAATAATTAGAAAAATTTTCTTAAAAGTTATTTTTTAAAAGAAATAAAATTGTGAAATAATAAATGTTAATGATGATGGTGCTTTTTCTTCTCGTTTGATTTTTTTCTTTTATCCATAATCGGCATATTAACAACTATTGACCCTGCATTTTTAAAATTAAATTTAACTTTTTGTAATTTTGTTTTTTTTAGAGATTTTGTTAAATCAATAAACATAATATGAAGGCTTCCAGGTTTAAAATCTAATTGTGATTTAGATTTAATTAACACTCCTTCTTCTAAATGTTTCATTATCATTATGTTGTTTTTAATATACATATCATGAAGTTCTATCCTTTTTGAAAAATCTGATTCCACAGAAATCAAACGTTCATTCTTCTCATTTTTATTTTCAATTTTAATATAACCTGCAGTTATATTATTATTAGCAATTACTTTTTTTATCCAAAAATCTGATAAAACTAAACCTTTAAAAGTAATTGTTTCAGAAAAACTTTGTGAAGATAACAAAATAAAAGTAAATAAATATAAGAACTTTAATACATACTTAGGTGAAACCATAAATTTTTATCCTAATTTATTAAATCATGCTGTATAACTTATTAAGGTTAGTATCAAATAAATAGGAAGGTAACAATCAAGATTTATGCAATTAGCTGATAACCCAATCACAAAAATTATATTAGAAAAGTTAAAACACAAAGATTTTCGAAACTTAAATCATCTTATTTTTCATGAAAACAGACCTTCTGAATTCCAATATGAACTTCAAGATTTAAAAATTGATATAACAAGGCAATCACTCGATAAAGAAATAAAGGAAGATTTGATAGATCTTGCTAAAGAGACTAAAATAAAAACAAAAATAAGTGAACTTATGTCAGGTGCAAAAGTAAACTTATCTGAAAATCGTTCTGTTGATCATTTTAGTCTAAGAAAAGAAGAACGTTTCAAAACACAAGAATGGAAGAAACTTCGAAATTTTGTTCAAAATATTTCAAGCAAAAATAATTTTAAACATATTGTGAACATTGGCATTGGTGGATCTGACTTAGGACCTTTAATGGTTAACAAAGCGTTGAAAAGTTTTTATAAAGTTCCTGATATTTTATATGTATCCAATATTGACCCAACCAAGATCTCTGAAATATTTATAAAATGTAATCCCAAAGAAACTCTATTTATAGTTACATCTAAAAGCTTCAGTACACTTGAAACTCTTGAAAACGCAAAGATTGTGGCAGAATGGTTATCCAAACATAAAGTTTCTTTAAATTATTCTATGGTTGCGGTTACATCAGTGAGAAAAAAAGCATTAGATTGGGGATTTAAAGATTCAAACATCTTTGAAATATCAGAAAATGTTGGAGGACGTTACTCTCTTTGGTCATCAGTAGGTATGTCAATATTTATTGGTTTAGGGGAAGATAATTATAAAAATTTTCTTCTTGGGGCAAGGACAATGGATGAGCATTTCATAAATGAAGAAGTTGAAAATAATATTCCGATTATCCTTGCTTTACTGAGAATATGGAACCGAAATTTTTTAAATAGAAATAATCATTGCATAGTTCCTTATACTGACAATCTTTCTAAATTCCCTGCATGGGCGCAACAATTAGAAATGGAAAGCAATGGGAAAGGTGTTGATATTAACGGCGCTACTCTAAAAATGCCAGCAAGCCCAATAATCTGGGGAGAAGTAGGTACTAATGCACAACATAGTTTCTTTCAATTTTTGCATCAAGGGTTAGAAGTAAGCCCAACAGATATTTTAGTGCCTCGTAAACCTCTAAGTACAATTTGCTTCAAAGGCTCTGAGAAAAATCACGAATATTTATTAATAAATGCAATTGCACAGGCTGAAGCTCTAGCAAGAGGTTCAGTTGATTTAATTAATCAAAATAAAAATTTTTTAGGAGGCAGGCCTTCAACAATAATAAGTTGGGAAGAAAATACACCATTTTCTATTGGGATGTTAATAGCTCTTTATGAAAATATTACAATTGCATCTGGATTCCTTTGGAACATTAATAGCTTTGATCAATGGGGAGTGGAACTTGGAAAAACTATTGCTAACAAGATCTCCAATGATAAAAATGATAAAGATTTGACACCAGCAGCCAAAAAATTTTTAAATCAAAAATAATTATAAATAAGTTTATAAAAAGCTTATTTGTCATTTTTGAATTTAGATTGCGTTTAATAATTAAAATTGTAAAAATATACTAAAAAATGGTGTTTTGTGAAT
>OCVP010001126.1_pt1 | contig 11567 bp, 12 predicted proteins | sample 1539171 | NCBI WGS metagenome assembly OCVP01 (sample SAMEA51879418, study PRJEB22527) | metagenome
GCCCTAATCCGTAATGAATCTTTAAGAAATCCTTCAAATTTGTCACTTTCAGGTACTTATGAAACATTAGATTGATGCTCAAAAATGGAACTTTGTTTTAAAATTGTTTTTGCATAATTCTCGTTGAACTTCTTAGTCCCATTTTAACAAATGACATGAACTTCAAATTTAGAATGACCCACTACTTCCTGTGGATTCTTTTGTTCGTCTTTGGAGGGTGTACCAGTATAGTTCCGCTTCCAGAGGTTTCCATTCTGGGGCCAGCATCCCAAAATGATGCAGAGCAGCTGGTCCAAAGTCCTCCCCCCCTGAAATTTCTCCCCCTTGAAATTCCTGACGCAGAGCCGGTGGACTGGCTCCCACAACCTGGGACTCTGACACCGTTTGGGCAAAGGATGAACGCTGCCTGGGTGGATGCGGTTCAGATGAGCCGCCTTGGTGATGGAAAAGGAGCATTGAAAAAACTCAGAGAAGCTGAAGCGAATGATCCAACACCCGGAGCCGCATGGGAGATAGGAATGTACCGCCTTCGGGTCCTGTTGCAGATGGGACGTGCAGCCGATGCTCTCGATCTGGTGGATGAGGTTGTCAAAAAGGAACGGCTATTCCTTGGAAATGCACTGATTGCCACTGCATTCCGTGGGGAAATTCTGGTATGGATGGGCAAGTTCGAAGAGGCACGCCGCCAGGTCACCCCAATCCTAATTTCATTAAGTGACTGGGAATTTCCTGTGGAATACCCGTTGCCGCCCGAAAACATGAGCCAACTGATCGCATATTCAACCTCCAAACTCCAAAGTATGACCGCGTTTTCCTCGTCACTTGTGTTGGAAAACCGAATTCAAGAATCACTTCCATGGCTGGAAGCAACTGAGCTCGAATACCAACGACTGGAGTATGTAGCACAACATCCTCTTTACAGTCTTTTCTTTGTCCGTTCTCCGGAAAGCATCTACGGCAGATCCTTAAATCTTGCATTTTTCGGTGCTGCCAAACTGGAACTCGCGGAAAACACCAAATCCATTCCAAAGGAATTGAATCAAGCCACAAAGGGATTCCAGGCCATAGGATACAGGTATGGAGAATTGCTGGTGGAAGCATTTAAAGCTCGAAGCCTGCTGAATGCCAACAGGCTGAAACAAGCCGAGAAACAGGCCCTAAGCGCACTTGACCTGGCAGAAAAGTTGGAAGCCTTCGACTTAATTTGGCGGATTGCTGCACTGCTTGGTGAGGCCCAGGCAGGTCAGAAAAAAATGGAGTCGGCTGAAGCTTCATACCGTGCAGCCCAGTTGGCATTGGAACAGGCTTCGGGAACCCTCTCCAGTGACCGTGCCCGCACCCGCTTCGGCATCGGAAAGTCGTATATCGATCAGTTCCTGATTGATCTTGACTGGCAACAGAAAAATCCATCCCAACTCTTTGAAGATCTTGAGCGGGGAAGGGCGCGGGCATTTGTGGACCTGATGACCGAACGTCTGACGGTTATGGACTCTCTTCCGGAAATTCAGGAACTTCAGAAAATTGATCAGGACATTGTCCGTTCCAGACTGCTCAAATCCATTTCTCAGGATCATTCTTCTGAAAGGAAACGACCTTCTCAATCCATGGAAACCCTGGTTTCCCGAAGAGCGACAATCCTGGAAAATCTTGAACAGGATTATCCGGATTGGGTCCAGGCATTCAGCATCACCACCTTTGACTTGTCGGAAATTCAGGAAAAGTTGAAACCTGGAGAAAAAATGATTTATGTCCTTCCGGGACCATCCGATCAGCCGATTCGTCTTTTCAACATTGAATCCAAGAAGATCAGCTTCACTTCCTTGAACTGGAGCGATTCAGAATTGAAGGAAATTCTCCAGGAGTTCCGGGACTCGGTAGGTATTCCGGAAGAAGAAGAAGACATCACGACCGTGCTGAATGAAATGATGGACGATCCTCTTTGGAGTGCCGAAAAAAGAATCTACGTGGTTCCTTCAGGAACATTCCACTTTATGCCCTGGGGGCTTCTGGAGGAGATGGCACCGGTCGTGATCCTGCCTACCGGGGGATGGCTGCTTCGTAAGTCCCAAAAAGTTGAGTCCCTTTCTCCACCGGTCATCATCGGAAATCCTCAGTTCGGCGGAAAAATGGAACCCTTACCGGCAGCAGAATTGGAATCCAGAGATGTTGCCAAGCTCTTCGGAACTTCTCCCCTGCTTCACGAAGAAGCGACGCTGGAAGCACTCCAGACCCAGGTTGGAAAGGGCACATCGATTCTCCACCTTGCCACCCACGGTGTTTATAATGACCTGGATCCTTTACGTTCAGCCTTCATCCTGACTGAATCAGGCAAAGCCCGAGCGGTGACTGCCGCAGATCTGCTGATGGATCCCCTTCCGGCCCAACTGGTCGTGCTTTCCGCCTGTGAAACCGGGCTTGGCAAAACCCTGGCAGGAGAAGACCTGCAGGGACTCACCCGAAGCTTCTATCTGGGAGGCTCGTTGGCGGTGCTAAGCAGTCTTTGGCCTGTGGAGGACGAGGGCGCCCGTCAGTTCATGAATGAATTTTATCAGCAGTTTCAAAACACAAAACACCTTGATCAGGCTTGGCTTGCGGCGCGTAACTTCCTTCGGAATTCTGGAGCTTCTCCCTCAGTCTATGGCGCCTTTGTCCTCTCCGGGTCAGCTGGGATTTGATTCAACCGATGATCATTTCCAGAATGAGGGCAAGTCGGGATGGCAGGTTTAAACTCGCTCAGGCTGATCGACCAACTGTCCCATTTTTCCTTCCTGGAAATCTTTGAAGGCATCCATCAATTCCTGGCGGGTATTCATCACAAAAGGCCCATAGGCGGCAACCGGTTCTCCGAGCGGTTCTCCATTGAGGATCATCACTTTGGACTCCTCGTTCAATTCCAAATTCAGGGAATCACCTGATCTTCCGAGGATGGCGAGGTTTCCCTTGTCAATGGTCTGGTTGCCGAGGGTGGAATTCCCGGAGAGTTGAAAAACCAGGGTATTGCTGCCCTCCGGGAGTGGAAATTCCAACTGGGATTGGGAAGGCCCATTGATTTCGTAGATGTTGATCGGAGAAAAGGTTTGGACCGGGGAGGTGACCGATTCAAAACTTCCGGCAATGACCTTAACCGTGATTCCTGGATTTTCCAGACGGTGGACCGGGAAATCGGCTTCCGCAAAAGACTGATAGCGCGGCGGGGTCATTTTGAATTTAGAGGGCAGGTTGACCCAAAGCTGGATCATCTCAAAATCACCTCCTTTTTCCGAGAACTCCCGTGAATGGAACTCATCATGGACCACCCCAGAGCCTGCAGTCATCCACTGAATCCCTCCGGTGGTGATCGTACCTCCTCCTCCCCCGGAATCCCGATGCTCCACTTCCCCCTTGATGGCAAAGGTCACGGTTTCAAAACCCCGGTGAGGATGTTCTCCTACCCCGAGTTTCTGTTGGGTTGGCGGGAAATATCTGGGCGCAGCATGGTCCATCAAGAGGAAAGGACTGATGCTGTCCACATCTTCGGAGTGCATGGAGAAGATCGTGCTGACATGGAATCCGTCTCCAACCCAATGCTTCTCCCTGGGGGCAATGATTTTTTGGATCTTTTTCTGCTCAGGCAATCCTAACTCCTTGATGAAATTTTTATAATGAAGAAAATCCGTTTAGGAAAAATCCATCACCCTCTTTAAAAGATGAAGGATAACAATAACTGATACGATTCCTTCATCATCCGGATGTATGCATTAATCTCCAAAATAATAATTTTAGAGATTCCTTTTCTCTCCTCAGGATTCGATAAAGAAACCTGAGTGAGTGGACCTTATGCGTCAGAAAGAATTTTTACCACGGTGGTCTCCTGTTTGTGCCCGGATGAAGCAATGACTTCTGCATGGGTTTCCATGAATTTTTGCATCACTTCCATGGATTCGACCTCAAAACAAACATGGATTCTTTGATCTTCCTCGCACCAGCCAACCAGAATTTCTTTCATGTTGGCTTCGTCTCTTGCCCATTTATGATCATCATATGCTTTTTTCCAATCAGCATAAGAGGTGGACAGTTCAGCGTTCATTAAGATTCTCATCATTCCTTTCTGTATTGATGTGCCGTTGGTTTAATCTGACCGATTACCGTCGAATGGCTAGTCAAATTAAAAGAACCGATTTTTATGCAGAAATCTTTGCAGTCAATTTGGCAAAGTGTCTTCCATGATTCTCGGCAATGGACAATTCCATGGAGGTAGGCTGCCTCGAACCATCCGGTCCGGCATAGGTCCCACTTCCCCAAGGAGATCCTCCATGGATTTCCTCATAAGAAAACACCTTTGGATCGATATATCCCAGGGGAATAAAAACCATCCCCTGGTGGGCAAAGAAAGACATGCAGTTCATCGCTACCGATTCCTGTCCACCCTGCATGGTTCCGGTGCTTTGAAACACCCCTGCAGTCTTACCGACCAGCTTCCCGTTTTGCCAGAGTCCTCCGGTGGCGTCCATGATGGTTTTCATTTGGGCTGGAATCCCTCCATATCGGGCAGAAACCCCGAACATGATCCCGTCAAAGCCTTCGAGTTCATTCACGTCTGCAGGGGTCAATTCCCTAACATCCTCCGGTTTCGGAGGAGCATGCATTTGTTCCAGTACTTCTGAGGGAAGGGTCTCGGCACATCTCAGATGTTGTACTTCGACACCGACGGATTCGATCCCCTTTTTAATGGATCGTGAAAGCTGGTTGATGTGTCCGTAAAGGGAGTATTCAAGAATGGCAATTTTTGTCATGGTTCAGTTAAGTTGAGATTGTGAGTCTTGTTCATTCAATCAAGTCGATGCGACGGCTTGGATTTTTAATTCGATGATCACCTCATTGCCCACCAGCAAACCTCCCTGATCCAGTTTCCGATTCCAATTCAACCCAAAATCCTTGCGGTTGATCATCGCTGTTGCGGAAAAGCCTGCACGTTTTCCCCCCATCATTCCGGCATCAATAAAACCGGTATTTTTTCCTCGGAGGGTTATGGTTTTGGTGATGCCTTTGATCGTCAAATCGCCAATCACTTCATACTCATCCGTTCCTAATTTGTTGACGGTTCTGCTTTTGAAAAGAATGTTGGGAAATTGTTCGGTATCAAACCGATACAGGGACCATTTACCTCGAGGCGAGGAAACAAAGCGACACGCGCCCTCACGTTCTGTCGCATCAGGGTATTTCTCGTTCCTTTCAGATCACCAATCTGTTCTCGGAATTGACGGTGGAAGAAAATGTTCGGCTGGCAGTTCAGTCACGTCACCATCAAGCCCTCAATATCTGGATCGATGCCAAATCACTTGCCGAAGTAAATTCAGAAACACAGGATTTGATAAATTTTCTTGGTTTGAGCGGCCTTGAGGACATCATTGCTTCCGATTTGTCCTACGGTGGTCAGCGTTTGCTGGAAATCGGCCTTGCAATAGCGACACGGCCACGAGTATTACTGTTGGACGAACCTCTGGTAGGCCTTGCTGCTCGGGAGCGTGAACGGATTATTGCCCTCATCAAATCGCTGGCTGATTATATGGCCATTTTGCTGATCGAGCACGATATTGACCGGGTGTTTGAATTCTCAGACATGGTAACCGTTATGAATGAAGCGCGGGTACTCGCCACAGGTGAGCCAGAAGATGTGCGCCATAATGAGCAGGTACAAATCGCCTATCTTGGCTCGGGCAAGGATCAAATCATCAAAACCCGCAGCAATTCCGAACGTGATTACAACCGAGACTCCGAACCTTGTCTGCTCAAGCTTGAAGCCATCAATACGTTTTATGGAAAGAGTCATATCCTCAATGATGTGAGCCTGGACGTCTTCCAAGGAGAAATAGTGGCTTTACTTGGCAGGAACGGGGCAGGAAAATCATCAACTTTGAAATCCATCATGGGAATTGCTCCGGTTTCGGATGGAAGGATTACATTCATCGGTCATGATATCCAAAACCTCCAACCGGAAGAGATTTCACGTCTTGGAATTGGGCTTGTTCCCCAGGGAAGAAGGCTTTTCCCGAATTTGACCGTTGAAGAAAATCTTCAAATTGGTGCTCTCAGGCGCCAAGGTAATGATGGTGTGACCTGGACGCAGGAACGTGTCTTTGAGCAATTTCCGAGGATCAAAGAGCGTTTGCATGCCCGTGCTGACTCGCTTTCCGGAGGAGAGCAGCAGATGGTGGCCATTGCCCGGGCGCTTGTTGGGAACGTTCACCTTCTGCTGATGGACGAACCCTTCGAGGGCCTTTCTCCTGTGGTGATTGAAGAACTTTTTGAAGGAATCGATAAATTGCGGAGTGAGGTTTCAATCATGATTGTCGAGCATCAACTCGACCTGGTGCTTTCATTGGCAGACACGGCCTTTGTGCTTGACCGTGGCGCGGTCAGCCATGTGGGACCGGCGAAACCTTTGCTGGATGATCTGGATTACCGTAAAGAAAAACTCTGGATACAATAATTTTGAAGAATCGTTATGATTGTGAAGCATGAGGCTGGTGCCGATAACGCTGTCAATAAACAAGTTTATGACGTGTTGCGCCGGAATCTGATGATTGGACACTTCAAGCCCGGCCAGCCGATTTCTATTCGATACCTGACGGAAACCCTGGGAGTCTCTGCCACTCCCGCTCGTGAAGCGATCAAACGACTTCAAGCCGAGCATGCCTTAGTGGTCGGTTCTAATCGAACCCCGTCTGTTCCTGTGTTAACACGGGAGGATTTAAGAGATCTACGCGACATTCGTTTGGCCCTTGAGGGAATTGCCACAGAAAGAGCTGCCGAGAAAATCAATCAAAGTGACCTCAGTCATATCAGGGAGTTGTGTAACCACATGGCAGATTCCATCAAAAACGATGATACTGATGCATATTTAAAACAAAACTGGGAATTTCATAGAGCCATCTATCGAGTTGCAAGTTCAGATTACATGATGAGGATGATTGAGAATCTTTGGCTGCGCTCTGGCCCGCAGGTTCGGCTTACCTTTTTTGAGCAGTTCAGTCGGTCCAATTCGATGATGCATCACTTTCGCGCATGTGAAGCACTTGAATCTAATGATGGTGTGGGCGCTCGTATTGCAATTGAAGCTGATATTGCCGGGGCGGCATCAGATATCGAGAAGGTTCTTACATGATGCTGGATCAAAGTGACGATAAAAGCGCGTTGACATCACAATCCGAGACCCGTTCGGTCGCGATCATCGGAAGTGGTCTCATCGGATCCAGCTGGGCAATTGTATTTTCGCGGGCAGGTTGGACCGTCAGGTTGTTTGATTCCGACAAAAACGCGTTGGATAAAGCTGAAACTTTGATTGCTGAGCAACTCGATTTATTGATTCGTTCGGGTCTTGATTCAGCATCCCGGCGACCGAAAGAGATCATCTACACCTCAAGCATTGAGGAGGCATTGACCGATGCAGACTATGTGCAGGAATGCGGGCCTGAAATCCTGGAGCTGAAGAAAAAGCTCTTCGATCATTTTCAAGGAGTCGTGAAAGGAAGCTGTATTCTGGCTAGCTCAACCTCAGGCATTGTCGCATCAAAATTTTCCGAAAATCTTAGGTGTCGTGAACGAGTCGTGGTGGTTCATCCAACCAATCCGCCTCATCTGATACCATTGGTCGAAGTTGCTCCTTCTCCGTGGACGTCTGAAGAAACCGTGAACGGGGCCTATCAAATCATGCTGGAGGTTGGACAAAGTCCGATCATTGTCAAAAAGGAAATTCAAGGATTTATTTTGAATCGGTTGCAAGGCGCTCTGATCAATGAAGCGTTGCGGCTTGCTGAAGGAGATTATGCCAGTCCGGACGATATCGATTGTGCCGTCCGGGATGGTCTTGGGTTACGCTGGTCGTTCATGGGACCATTTGAAACGATCGATTTGAATGCGCCGGGAGGCCTTGCAGATTACGCAGAACGTTATGGCAACATGTATCGGGACATGTCGGTCTCTCAAAGTCTTGAGATGACCTGGGATAAGAACCTCATCGACCGGATCCATCATGATCGACGCTCGATTCTTGACCAATCCAGGATCGAAGAACGCCAAGCATGGCGTGATCAGAAGTTAGCAGCTCTGATCGCTCATAAAAATAAAAAGGAGAAGAAGACGAATGGGAACAAGTAAACGAAAAGTCATCATTACATGTGCGGTCACTGGGGCAATTCACACGCCATCGATGTCAAAATACCTGCCCGTGACACCAAAAGAGATCGCCGATGCAGCCATTGCAGCATCCGAGGCTGGAGCTGCCATTTTGCATCTTCACGCACGGGATCCTGAAACAGGTTGCCCGACTCAGGATCCAAAAGTCTTTGAACAATTTCTGCCCGAAATAAAGCAGGCGACCAATGCCGTGGTCAACATCACCACCGGTGGAAGTCCCCACATGACCGTCGAAGAGCGGATGCAGCCTGCCGCGACGTTTAAGCCGGAATTGGCATCTCTCAATATGGGTTCGATGAACTTTGGTCTTTATCCGATGCTGGATCGTTTCAAAGATTTCACCCATGAATGGGAGGTCAAGCATCTGGAAAATTCCCGGGATTTAGTCTTCAAAAATACCTTTAAAGACATTGAGACCATCTTAAGCATCGGCAATGCGAACTCCACACGGTTCGAGTTTGAGTGCTACGACATTTCGCACCTTTATAATCTTGCTCACTTTGTTGATCGAGGGTTGGCCCGGCCACCCCTTTTCATTCAATCGGTTTTTGGTCTTTTAGGAGGCATTGGTGCCCACCCGGAGGATTTGATGCACATGAAACGCACTGCTGATCGCTTGTTTGGAAATGATTACCGGTGGTCCATTTTAGGAGCAGGAAAAAATCAAATTTCTCTGGCCTCTATGGGTGCTGCACAGGGCAGCAACGTTCGAGTAGGACTCGAGGACTCGCTCTGGATCGGGCCCGGAAGGTTGGCAGAATCTAACGCAGATCAGGTGAAAAAAATCCGTCAGGTGTTGGAGGGACTGTCTCTTGATATTGCGACTCCGGATGAAGCGCGACAAATGCTCAGCCTCAAAGGTGTTGATCAGGTCGCTTTTTGAGTGCCAGCTATTGAGAAGGAACTGGCGTGCACATCATGAAAATCTTAAGACATCGTGTAACGGCCGTTTTTCAGGCAGTGGATTTTGCTGAGTCGTTTGCTTCGGACGGACATATAAACCTGAGGGTCTTCTCTTTAACGTTTTCAGGCCAGCGGGAGGTGCCATAAAACACCCGCATTTTCTCATATAGCTCTCCTCTAAATGATTGGGAATGGCTTCGTCTGTTCCCTTTCATGCTTTTTCAAAGTACCCTTTCAACTCCCAAGAACAAAATTTCCACACAAGAAGCAGACCCGGGTGTGAGTGTGTCCAAAGCTCAGATTCTTTTTGTCCCTCATGGTGGCGGCCCCCTGCCACTGCTGTCCGATCCAGCTCATCAGAAGCTCATTTCATTTCTCAAGGAAATTCCTTCAAAATTACATCAACCTGACTTGATCCTGGTCATCAGTGCACACTGGGAGGAGTCAAACCCGGTCGTATTTGGAACTGGAGAAATTCCGCTTCTTTATGATTACTATGGATTCCCGGAGGAAGCTTACCAGATCCAATACCCTGTTCCTGGATCAGAAGAAAAAGCATTAGATCTGGTGTCCGTCCTTGAAGGAGCAGGAATATCAAGTGCTTTCAATCATAACCGGGGATACGATCATGGAGTCTATGTACCACTGGCACTGATATATCCTGAGGCCAACATACCGGTCATCCAGATTTCACTGATGAAATCACTGGATCCAAGACAACATCTAGAATTGGGTGCCGCCCTCTCCCCCTTACTTGAAGAAAACATTCTCATCCTGGGCTCCGGGTTTTCCTTCCATAATATGAAAGCATTCGACTGGCAGAATCCTCAATCCAGCGATCCTTTGAACGATTCCTTTCAGGACTGGTTGATCAGCGTATGTACCGCATCTTCAGGCAAACAAGATAGGGATGAGCAACTGTCGAATTGGGAGTCTGCTCCAAATTCACGATATTGCCACCCTCGGGAAGAACACCTTTTGCCCCTTCATGTTTGCGCTGGATTGGCTGAAGATAATGCAGAGAAAGTTTTTGATGACTCCATACTCGGGAAACGATCCGTCGGTTTCCTTTAGCGGTAACCCTTCCAGTTTCTGTTTGAAATTCAACTCCATGAGGTGCGCCGATGAAGCCTTACCACCCCGCATTCAGCCCTGAAGAATACCAATCACGTCTGGAAAACGTTCGTCGTTCGATGGAATCCCGATCGTTGGAGGTGTTGATCATCAGCGATCCCTCCAACATGGCCTGGCTGACGGGTTACGACGGCTGGTCCTTTTATGTCCACCAATGCGTGGTGGTGACGCTTCAGGATGCCCCCCTGTGGTACGGCCGCAAGATGGACGCCCAGGGGGGCGTTACGGACTGCCTGGCTCCCGGAACAGAACCTCCTCTATTATCCCGATGAGTACTTGCAATCCACGGAACGTCATCCGATGGACCATCTCAGTGGTGTGCTCAGGGACCGCAAGTTCGGAAACTCCCGGATCGGGCTGGAAATGGACAACTATTATTTTTCCGCTGCGGCCTACACCTCCCTGCTAAAGCATCTTCCCAATGCATCCTTCGATGATGCCACCGGACTGGTGAACTGGTGCAGGGCAGTGAAATCGGAGGAGGAAATCGAATTCATGCGCCGCGCGGCCCGGATCGTCGAGCATATGCACACGCGCATCCTGGATCAAGTCGAGCCAGGCATGCGGAAATGCGACCTGGTGGCGGAAATTTATGATGCCAGTATCCGCGGCACCGCGGAATACGGAGGAGATTACCCCGCCATTGTCCCCCTCCTGCCTTCAGGCACCGACGCCGCAGCATCCCACCTGACCTGGGATGACCGCCCGATGAAAAAAGGAGAAGCCACTTTTTTTGAAATTGCAGGTTGCTACCGGCGTTATCATGTCCCCCTCTGCCGGACGGTCTTCCTCGGTCAACCCTCCCGCGAATTTCTGGATGCGGACCAGGCGGTCCAGGAAGGACTGGAAGCCGGACTGGAACAGGCCCGTCCGGGAAACCGCTGTGAAGACATCGCGATAGCCTTTTTCGATGTCCTGGAAAAACACGGAATCCACAAAGACAGCCGTACCGGATACTCCATCGGACTCAGCTATCCTCCGGACTGGGGAGAACGTACGATGAGCCTTCGCCGGGGTGACCTGACCGAACTCGAACCCGGCATGACCTTTCACTTCATGACCGGCATCTGGCAGGAAAACTGGGGACTGGAAACCACCGAAAGCATCCTCATCACCGCTTCCGGGGTTGAATGCCTCGCGTCCTTCCCGAGACAGTTGTTCGTTAAGGATTGAGCCTCATCACTGATCGAAGTTATTCCTGATCTGTCTTAATGCGGGAAAGCGTGATTGAAATCCTAAATTTCTGATTTTAAACGAAATGTCACGTTGGATAAATCACCCTCAGGCAAATCCTAGTTGCCTCCACCAATCCGATAATTCCTCTGTAATCCGTTGGTATCACTGGTTTCTTAGAT
>OCVP010001128.1_pt1 | contig 11560 bp, 9 predicted proteins | sample 1539171 | NCBI WGS metagenome assembly OCVP01 (sample SAMEA51879418, study PRJEB22527) | metagenome
ATTTTGTTGAAATGTTTGTTGGTGTTGGTGCATCAAGAGTAAGAGATATGTTTGATCAGGCAAAAAAACAATCTCCTTGTATTGTTTTTATTGATGAGATTGATGCTGTAGGTAGGCATAGAGGAGCAGGTCTAGGTGGCGGTCATGACGAAAGAGAACAAACACTCAACCAATTGCTTGTTGAAATGGACGGCTTTGAAGGTAATGATGGCGTTATTGTTATAGCTGCAACCAACAGACCAGATGTTCTAGATCCAGCACTTCTAAGACCTGGAAGATTTGATAGGCAGGTAGTCGTTGATTTACCAGACATTCGTGGCAGAGAAGCTATTTTGAAAGTTCACATGAGAAAGGTTCCTCTTGCTTCAGATGTTGACCCACTTGTAATTGCTAGAGGTACTCCTGGATTTTCGGGAGCAGACCTTGCAAATTTAATTAATGAAGCAGCTCTTTTTGCCGCTAGATATTCTGATAAAAAAATTGATCAGTCGCATCTTGATTTAGCTAAAGACAAAATAATGATGGGAGCTGAAAGAAAATCAATGATATTAAGTGAGGAGCAAAAGAGAATTACTGCATATCACGAAGCTGGACATGCAATCGTTGGTAGGTTATGTCCGACTCATGATCCAGTCTATAAAGTTACCATTATTCCAAGAGGAAGAGCATTGGGAGTAACAATGTTCTTACCTGAAGAAGATACCTATATGCAAAGTAAAGAATATCTTCTTGGAAGAATAGCTACTTTATTTGGTGGCAGAATTGCTGAAAGTATCATTAATGGTAATCAGGGAATTACAACTGGAGCATCAAATGATATTGAAGTAGCAACAGGTATTGCAACAAATATGGTAACCAAATGGGGTTTCTCCGATGCACTTGGTACTATTAAATATGGTGAAGATGAAGGTAGTCCGTTCTTAGGAAGATCAGTATCAAATCCTGCGCCTATTAGAAGTGACCAAACTTCAAAATTAATAGACTCAGAAGTCAAAGCTATTATCGATTCATGCTACAAAAGAGCTGAAAAATTATTAAAACAAAATTTAGATAAGCTCAATGTGATGGCTGATGCACTATTAAAATATGAAACGATAGATGCTGATCAGATCGATGACATAATGGCTGGTGCCACTCCAAGAGAACCAAAGGGATGGTCAGATGACGATCAACCTAAGGGCAAGTCTTCTAAAAAAACTTCAATCAAAGGTGCTGCTGAAGAGTTATAATTCTTTCTGATGAACCTAAAATTTGGCACTGACGGTATAAGGGGACCCGTTGAGAGCATAATAACACCCGAAGCTTGTTTAAAAATAGGCCATGCAACAGGTCTAGTCATGAAAGACCTTGGTTGGGACACTGTTGTTATTGGTAAGGACACAAGAGTCTCTGGTTACATGTTAGAGTCTGCACTCCAGGCAGGTTTTATAGCTGCTGGTGTTAATGTAAATCTACTCGGCCCAATTCCTACACCCGGAGTAGCTTATTTGACTAAAACACTAAGAAATAAGTTTGGAGTTGTCATAAGTGCTTCACATAATGATTTTTTAGATAATGGAATTAAAATTTTTAATGAAGATGGAGAAAAGATTTCAAGAGACATTGAAAAAAGAATTGAAAAATATCTATCTTCAAACTTATCTCCAGTTGAAACATCTCAAATAGGAAAAGCATATAGATTTGACGAGTCCGGACCAAGATATATTGAATTTTGTAAATCAACTGTCCCTTCTGAAATTTCTTTTTCTTCACTTAGGATAGTTGTTGATTGTGCGAATGGAGCTTGTTATAAGGTAAGTCCAGAAATATTTGAAGAATTAGGAGCTGAAGTAATTGCAATTGGTAATGAACCGGATGGTTACAACATCAATCAAAACTGTGGCTCTAATCATCCAGAAGTAATTAAAGAAGCTGTAATTGAACACAGAGCTGATTATGGAATATCTTTAGATGGTGATGGAGACAGAGTTATTCTTGTAGATGAAAAGGGTAATATTCTTGATGGTGATGATCTTCTCTACATACTAGCCTTTGCCAATCCAAACAGGACTGGATCTTGGTCAGGTGTTGTTGGTACCCATATGAGTAACCTGGGCTTCGAAGAAGGTGTAAAAAAACTTGGTTATAAGTTTGTAAGAGCTGATGTTGGTGACAAATATGTCAGCGAAATGTTATCAAACAAGGGTTGGTTACTTGGAGGTGAAGCATCAGGACATATTATATGTAAAGATCTTGTTAGTACTGGAGACGGTACTATTGCTGCTTTAAAAGTGATTTCTTCATTATTGCTTCTTGAAAAGAAACCAAGTGAGGTTTTACTGAATTATACAAAAATACCTCAAATTAACATTGCTGTAACTGTTAAAAATAAAGATATTATTAATGATAAAGAACTCAAATCATTAATATCAGAAATTGAGTCTGATTTGACTGTAGGCAGAGTTCTTGTAAGGCCATCAGGTACAGAGCCGAAGATAAGAATTATGATAGAGGCTTCTGAGGAAAAGGTTGCTAAAAAATTTGCAAATGATATTAAAAAAATTATTGAGTCAAAAGGTTAGATGATTGTTGCTAATTGGAAATGTAATGGAAGCAAAGCCATGATAAATGAATGGACTAATAATTTTTTGACAAATTATGTTGAAATGAATAAAGCATTTATTGGCATCGCACCACCTTCAATATATATAGAAAGCCTTCTTGAAACCGAGCTAAATAAGTTAGTAGAAATAAATATAGGATCTCAAGACATAGATATTTCATCTGGCGCAAGAACAGGAGCAATTTCTTCTGAAATGATTTTAGATTTTGATTGTAAGTTTTCAATCATCGGCCATTCAGAAAGAAGACAGTTTTTTAATGAAAAAAATGATGAAATAAAACAAAAGATTTTAAAAATTGCGAATAAAACATTAACGATTTTATGTGTTGGTGAAACCGAAGAAGAAAACAAGAATGATCAAACTAAAGATGTTTTAAAAAGACAATTAGAAGTAATTAAGGACATTGAATTTAATGATTCATTGGTTATAGCCTATGAGCCGGTTTGGGCGATTGGAACTGGAAATACACCAACCCCAGATAAAATTAATGAAATTCATAAATTCATTAAAGATGTTGTACAATCCTTCTCAGTTAATTCTGCAATTCCTATGGTTTTATATGGCGGAAGTGTAAATCAGGAGAATGCTGAAAACTTTTTTAAAGAAGAATCTGTTGATGGTGCTTTAATCGGAGGTGCTTCTTTAGATGGCAGACAATTTGCTAATATTATTAATATTTTTAATGGAATAAACTTAAAATGATTACTTTTTTAACAGTATTATGTGTTCTTCTAGCAATAGTAATTGTTGCAATAGTTCTTCTTCAACAGGGTAAAGGTTCTGATCTTGGCTCAGCGTTTGGAGGGGGATCTTCAAACTCAATGTTTGGTGCGTTAGGTCCATCGGGTTTTTTAGGAAGGCTAACATACATAATCGTTGCAATATGGCTAATCTTATCTTTCTTGTTAGCTTACTTATTAAAAAATGAGAATACAGAGGTTATTTTTGATACTCCTCTCATCGAGGAGGCAATAAACGAAGGATTATCTGACGAAATACCTATTGAATAATATTATGGTGCCGAAGGCGGGACTTGAACCCGCACGAGTTTTCACTCACTAGCCCCTCAAGCTAGCGTGTCTACCAATTCCACCACTTCGGCATAAAAGAGCGAAATTATAGCAATATTATCTCTCATCTAATACAAAATTAACTTGACCAATTAGAGTTACTTTCATAAACTTCATGTTCGCTGCGTTGCGGGGTGGAGCAGTCTGGTAGCTCGTCGGGCTCATAACCCGAAGGTCGTTGGTTCAAATCCAGCCCCCGCTACCACAGTTAAATAATTTTTTGTGGGGCATATGCCCTTTTTTTGTATAAAAAATATGAATATAGATGATTTTAAAAATATTATTGAACCAGTAATAAATAGAAATAACTGCTTATTATGGGGAATTGAAATTTTAAGAGGTAAGAAAAAAAACACTCTAAGAGTTTTCATTGATTCAAATAATAATGTTGATATCAATGATTGCGAGAGTATCTCTAGAGACCTTAATTATGAGCCTCAAATTGATTTGAATTTAGGTGAAGATTATATTCTTGAGGTTTCAACACCCGGTATAGACAGAAAATTTTTTGATATTAAGCAATTAAAAGATTATGTTGGCCAAGAGCTAGATATTAAAACAAAAAGCATATACGAAGGTAGGAGAAAGTTTATTGGCAAATTAATTGAAAGTGACGATTCAAAGCTAGCTATTGTTATGTCTGATAATTCTGAGGAAATAATATTTAAGTTTTCTGATATCGACTTATGTAGGCTAAAACCAGATTATAATAACTTATTAAAGGAATATTCTTATGGAGAGTAATGAAATTTTGGCAGTTGTTGATTCAGTCTCAACAGAAAAGGGCCTTGAAAAAGATGTAATTTTTAAAGCAATTGAAGTTGCAATTGCATCAGCTTCGCAAAGACATTTTCATGAAGATGCAGATTTGTATGTTTCAATAAATAGAGATACTGGGGAATATACAACACACAGAAATTGGATAGTTTTTGATGAGTCGGATGAGGAATATCATCATGAGACACATGTATCTGCAGAGGAATCAAAATTATCAGTCGGAGAAGTTTACTCTAAACAACAGGATAATATTGAGTTTGGAAGGATTGAGACTCAAGCTGCTAGACAAGTTATGCTTCAAAAAGTAAGAGAAGCTGAAAGAGAAAAGATTGTCGAACAATTTAGATCCCAAAACAATAAGCTTGTATCTGGTTCGGTTAAAAGAGTCACTAGAGATAATATAATCGTTGATATTACTCATGAGGCTGAAGCACTCTTACCAAGAGATAAATTGATGCCTGGTGAAATTTACAAAATTAATGACAGAATAAGAGCAGTTCTTCAGATTGTAGAAGTTGAAGGTCGTGGCCCGCAACTTATGTTAAATAGATCATGTCCTGAAATGGTAACTGAACTTTTTAACATTGAAGTTCCAGAAATAAACGAAGATGTTATTGAAATAAGAGGAATAGCAAGAGATGCTGGGTCAAGATCAAAGATTGCAGTAAAAACAAATGATGGTCGAATTGATCCTGTAGGTGCTTGCGTTGGTATGAGAGGGTCTAGGGTTCAAGCTGTATCATCAGAGTTAGGTAATGAGAGAATTGACATAATTATTTATGACGATAATCCTGCTCAGCTTGTTATAAATGCACTTTCTCCAGCAAAAGTTGAGTCTATCGTAATGGATGAAGATTCTAGATCAATGGATATTGCTGTTAATGAGGATAATTTAGCTTTAGCAATTGGTTCTAGAGGTCAAAATATAAGACTTGCATCAAGATTAGTTGGATGGGATCTTAATATTATTAGTAATGAAGAAGCTGAAGCAAAAGTTAAAGTTGATGAAACAGAATTTTTAGCTAAGATCATTGATACCCTTGAAGTCAAAGAAGATGTTGCAGAAAAAATAATATCTTCTGGCTTTTTGTCTTTTGATGAAATTGCTTATGCAGAAGATTCAAAATTAAAAGAGTTTATTGAATCAGAGGAGGAAGTCTTAAGAATTAAGACAGCTTCAGAGGATGCAGCACTTCTTGAGGCAATGGGCGCAGTGACTGAAGAAGAAGACAATGTTGAATCATTATCAGATTTAAATCTTGATGAAGATAACATTGTTAAATTATCTAATAAAGGTATAAAAAATAAAGATGATTTAGCAGAGCTTTCAATAGATGAGCTGCAAGAAATAATTGAAATTTCTTCAGATGATGCTTCAAAAATGATCATGAAGGCAAGAGAACATTGGTTTAACGAATAGGTTGATATTTTGGCTATAACAGTAAAAGATTTTGCTAAAACTTTAAAGATTTCGGACAAAGCTCTGATTGAAAGAATGCAAAAAGCGGGCTTAAGTCACTCTAAGAGTTCTGATGAAATAACTCCAAGTGACAAACAAGCACTCTTAAAATTTCTTAAAGGCTCAAAAACATCTTCTTCTAAATCTGTAACTTCAGAATCTGGTGTAAAAGTTACATCAAGAGGTAAGGCTTCTTCCATTCAATCATCAAATAAAAGTTATTCAGATAACATTGAGGCAAAGAGAGCTGCTGCCTCAGAACAATTAAAAGAGCAACAGATTAAAAGACAAGAGCAGCTAAAAGAAGCTGTAAAAGAAAAGCAAGCTCAAAAGAAAAAGAAAACAATAAAAACTAAACAAGAACCTCAACAGGAAAAAGTAGATGTCAAAGATCAGCTATCAAGTGCTGTAAATGCATTTAAGAAAAAAGAAGAAAATATTTTTGATGATCAACATCAGTTTGAGGCTCCAACTGAATTCATAAAAAAAGATATAGAAGTTCCAGAAACCATTAATGTTGGCGAATTAGCAAAGATGATGGCAGTTAAAGGTGGTGAAGTTGTTAAGAATCTTATGTCATTGGGAGTGGTTGCAACAATAAATGATGTAATTGATCAAGAAACTGCAATCTTGGTTGTTGAAGAAATTGGACATAATGGAATCGCAATTGAGCAAGAAAATTTAGAGGAAGATCTTGCAAATTTAATTAAATATAAGGATGAACCAAAAACAAGACCAGCTGTAATTACTGTAATGGGTCATGTTGATCATGGAAAAACTACTCTTCTTGATTTCATAAGAAAAACAAAGGTTGTTGATGGTGAGGCTGGTGGAATTACTCAACATATCGGAGCATATGAAGTAGATACTTCTAAAGGAAGACTTACCTTTATTGATACTCCTGGTCATGCTGCTTTTTCTTCAATGAGAGCACGTGGAGCAAATACTACAGATATTGTTGTGTTAGTAGTTGCTGCTAACGATGGGATTAAACCTCAAACGGAAGAGGCCATTAATCATGCTAAAGCTGCTGATGTTTCAATAGTAGTTGCAATTAATAAGGTAGACTTAGATGGAGCGGATATAGATAAGGTAAAAGGAGATCTCGCTGCCAAAGATTTAACTCCTGAAGATTGGGGTGGCAATATACAAATGGTTCCAATATCAGCTCTAAAAGGTGATGGAGTAGATGAGCTGTTAGAGAGAATTGCACTTGAAGCAGAGATATTAGAACTAAAGGCTCATCATGATGGAGCAGCTCAAGGGGTAGTTATAGAATCTGAACTTGATAAATTTAGAGGTTCAGTAGCAACATTTTTAGTTCAAAATGGCACATTAAATGTTGGAGATTTAGTAGTTTCCGGTAATGCAATCGGTAAAGTAAAAAGTATTATAAATAGCGATGGTAATAAGATTAAATCAGCGCTTCCTTCTGCAGCTGTTGAGATTCTTGGTTTAAATTTAGTCCCAAATGCAGGTGATCAATTCATGGTTGTTAAAAATGAAAAGCAAGCTAGAGAAATTGCTGAGTATAGGTTAACCAAAGAGAAAGAGAGGAAGTTACTTAAACAAAAAGACGAATCTGCTGGAGATCTTTTTGAAACGCTGGGCCAAGAAGCAAAAAAAGTTCTCAACGTAATCATTAAGACAGATGTTGGTGGTACATGTGAAGCAATTACTGCTGCATTAAATGATTTAGGTACTGATAAAGCTAAAGTTAAGATTGTCTCTAGTGGTGTTGGAGGTATTAGCGAATCTGATGCAAACTTAGCGGTAGCGGTAGATTCAATTATTCTAGGCTTTAATGTAAGGGCTGATAGCACTGCTAAAAAGATCATAGAATCAGAATCAATTAAGTTAAGTTATCACAGTATAATTTATGAACTTTTGGATGATGTTAAGGCGAGAATGAGTGGCCTCTTAGATCCAATTGTTAGAGAAGAAATTGTTGGTACTGCTGAAGTATTAGAAGTCTTTAACTCACCAAAATTTGGTCAGGTTGCTGGTTGTAATGTTGTTGAAGGTAATGTGCTAAGAAACAAACCTGTTAGAGTTCTTAGAGACGAAATCGTAATTTTTGAAGGCGAACTAAATTCTTTAAGAAGATTCAAAGAAGATGTTAATGAAGTAAAAAATGGAAATGAATGCGGAATGGGCATCAAAAATTATAAAGATATTAAACCTGGTGACAAAATAGAAGTCTTTGATAGAAAGGAAGAAGCTCAGGAAATATAACAATTTATGTCATCAAATAGACCCGAGAAAATTGCAGATTTACTCAAAAGGGAAGTTTCAAAAATACTTAATCAAGAAGTTAAAGATCCAAGGCTTCAGAATATTAATATTACTGCTGTAAAGGTTACTGATGATATTGGAATCGCTTACATCTTCTATACAATTATTGGCAAGTCTATAAAAAAGGATGAGAGCAAAATAGACAATACAATTCTTTCAAAACTTTCTGGAATGATAAGATCTAAGCTCTCAAAGATAATTGAAATTAGGAGAGTCCCTAAAATCATATTTAAGTTTGATGAAAGTATCGAATATAGTGAAAATATCGAAAAATTATTAAAGAATCTAAAGTAGTATGAATGGTTTTTTGTTGGTTAATAAAGAAAAAGGTTATTCATCTAACGAAATTGTTCAAAAGATTAAAAAAAAGTTTTCTTTAAATAAGGTTGGCCACTTGGGGACTTTAGATCCTGATGCTGAAGGACTATTAATTATTGCAATAAATAGAGCTACTAAATTTTCAAATTATTTCTTAAATTCTGATAAATCATATTATGTTGAAATAAAGCTTGGAAAATCTACTACTACAGATGATGTGTCAGGAGAAATCATTGAAGAATTTGAGGTTAAATGCTCAGAAGATGAAGTAAAAAAAGAAATAAATAATTTTTTAGGAAAATCTTTCCAAAAACCACCTTTTTTCTCTGCTCTTAAATATAAAGGTAAGCCTTTATATAAATATGCAAGAAAAGGTGAATTTATAAATAAAGAACCTAGAGAAATTGAAATTAAAGAAATCAAAAATATATCTTATAAGGATAAAATTTGTTCATTCCAGATACTTTGTTCAAAAGGAACATATATAAGATCCATAGCTAGAGATCTTGGTAAAAATTTAGGATGTGGTGGACACATGTTTTATCTCAAACGCCTATCTCAGCATAAATTTAATCTTCTTGATGCGCATACAATTGAAGAACTCTCATTGGAAAGAACTATTAAGATTGATGATTTTTTTAAAGATTATGAAAAACTATCTTTGAACGAAGAAAGTTTAAAAATTTTTTTAAATGGAGGAAGAGTTTTTTTAAACAAAGATATTTCTAAAGATCTAAGAATATATAGTGAAGATAATGACTTTATTGGATTGGGACGTCTAGAGAATAGCTATCTCAAACATAAACAACTTGTTTAATATTCGAATAAGTTATAATATTCGCACGCTTACTTTAGTAATGTGAGGTTTGCAATTTCTTTAATAACATTACGAGGATATAAATATGGCATTATTAACAGAAGAAAAAGCTAGTATAGTCGAGAAATATAAAAGAAATGATGGTGATACTGGGTCACCTGAAGTGCAGATCGCACTTTTAACAGAAAATATTAATAAACTTCAAAGTCATTTTAAAAATCATAACAAAGACCATCACTCCAGATCTGGTCTAATCAGGATGGTTAACCTAAGAAGGAAATTATTGGCATATCTAAAAAGAAAAGATGCCAATAGTTATGCTGAGATAGTAAAAAAGCTTAACTTAAGAGGTTAATATCATATATAACAAAAAGAAGGAAAATCGTGGAAAATAATAAATTAGAATCTACAAGTGTAGTATTTCAGTATGGAAATCAGGAAGTAAAATTAGAAACAAATAAAGTTGCCAGACAGGCAACAGCAGCAGTAATGGTTACGATCGGTGACTTAGTAGTTCTTACTACTGTTGTTGCAAAAAAAGAAGCAGATCCAAGTAAGGATTTCTTTCCGTTAGCAGTCTTTTATCAAGAAAAGTTTTATGCAACAGGCAGAATTCCTGGAGGATTTTTTAAAAGAGAGGCTAGGCCAACAGAAAGAGAGACTCTTACATCAAGACTTATTGATCGCCCAATTAGACCAATGTTTCCTGATCATTTTACAAATGAAATACAAGTTTTCTGTACAGTAATGTCCTCAGATAAAAAACAGAATCCTGATATTGCAGCAATGATTGGAGCATCAGCTGCTTTAACCATTTCGGGTGTTCCATTTGATGGACCAATGGGAGCAGCTCGAGTTGGATTTATAAATGGTGAATATGTTCTAAATCCTAGCTTTGAAGAATTAGAAGATTCATATTTAGACATGGTAGTTGCTGGCACTGATGAAGCTGTTCTTATGGTTGAATCAGAAGCTAAAGAATTAAATGAAGATTTAATGCTAGGAGCTGTTTTATTTGGACATCAAGAAATGAAAGCAGTTATTGAAGCATGTAATGAATTGAAAGAAAAAGCTGGTAATGAAATCTGGAATATTGAAGTTCCTGAAGATCAAAATAATTATTATCAAGAGTTAGAGACAAACTATAAATCACAAATTAGTGAAGCTTTTAAAATTTCCATAAAATCAGATCGAAATGATGCTTTAAGAGAAATAAGAAATCAAATTCAAGAACAGCATGAAGATTTAGATGAAATGGAAATGGGTAAATTGATGGGTGATTTCAAGAAATTAGAGAAAGATATTGTTAGAGGAAATATCTTAAATAATCAGCCACGAATTGACGGAAGAGATCTTGATACTGTGAGACCAATTTTTGTTGAAACTGATGTATTACCTGGAGCTCATGGATCAGCTCTTTTTACAAGAGGCGAAACCCAAGCAATAGTTGTAGCTACTCTCGGATCCTCAAGAGATGCTCAAAGAATTGAGTCAATTGAGGGTGAGGGTACTGACAATTTCATGCTGCATTATAATTTTCCCGCTTATAGTGTTGGAGAAATAGGAATGCCAATGGGTCCAAAGAGACGAGAAATTGGTCATGGCAACTTAGCTAAAAGAGCTATAAAAGCAGTTTTACCAGATGTTGATGAGTTTGGATATACGATGAGAGTAGTTTCTGAAATTACAGAATCTAACGGATCAAGTTCAATGGCATCAGTTTGCGGAACTTCTTTATCACTTATGGATGCTGGAGTTCCACTTTCAAGTCCAGTTGCTGGTATTGCAATGGGATTAATAAAAGAAGGTGATGATTTTGCTGTTTTAACAGATATATTAGGTGATGAAGATCATCTTGGGGACATGGACTTCAAAGTTGCTGGTACAGAATCAGGTATAACAGCTCTTCAAATGGACATAAAGATATCAGGTATTAATGAATCTATTATGGATACCGCTCTCACAAAAGCCAAAGCTGCGAGAGATCATATTCTTGGAATTATGAATGAAGCTATATCAAAGCCCAAAGAATTATCTGAAAATGCGCCTGCTATGAAATCATTCATGGTCGATAAAGACAAGATCAAAGAAATTATTGGTAAAGGTGGTGCTACTATTAAATCTATGCAAGAACAAACTGGTGCGACTGTAGACGTAAATGATGATGGAGTTGTTTCTGTATTTGGACAAAATCAATCATCAATGAAAGCATGTCTAGCAA
>OCVP010001132.1_pt1 | contig 11518 bp, 10 predicted proteins | sample 1539171 | NCBI WGS metagenome assembly OCVP01 (sample SAMEA51879418, study PRJEB22527) | metagenome
GTTGATAAAACCGTGATAGACCATGATATACTAATCCACCTAGATAAACTCGAAAGACTTTTAAACAAAGAGCTAAGCAACAGTAGATTTTTTTCCATAATGACACTTCTCGAATCAGTAAAGCGTATCCGCGGAGATGAGAGTTCTGTTTCGTACGATAAAAATTTTATTGATCAAGTTTTAGACTTAAGAGGAGATCAGCAAATACAATTAATCAATAAAGAAAAGAATGCCCTCAGAATTACAGGCTTAATTGAAAACAAGACCTCTTCCGAAATGGATAAGATATATGCAAAGATAGATTCTCTATCTAGATCTTTTCCTCCTTACCTGTCGGTTAAGTGCACAGGAACTACTGTTGTGGCATTGAGAACAAATAATTACCTTGTGCAATCACTCGTAAACAGTTTAGGGGTTGCCCTAGTTTTCATTAGCATTATAATGGCATTTATGTTTCGCAATAAGTCCATATTACTCGCAAGCCTTATTACAAATTTGATTCCCATTTTTACTGTATTAGGCCTTCTATCTTGGCTTGGAATTTCAATACGACCGCCTACCGCAATGACATTTTCAGTTGCTCTTGGAATTGCGGTAGATGATAGTCTGCATTTTCTTTTACGATATCGTAAAGAACTAACACAATGTACAAACAGAGTTGAGGCCATCAAGGCAACCATAATGAGTACTGGTTCGGCATTAATGATTACAACTACTATTTTAGTTTCAGGTTTTTCTGTTCTCTTGCTATCCGCATTCCTTCCTACCTATCAATTTGGAATGCTTTCAGCTGGGATGATAGGGACGGCGCTCCTCTGTGACCTCACGCTCCTTCCTGCACTTTGCCTAGTACTTCCTCATAAAGAGAGCTGAGTGAAGTTTATAGTTTTAATTTCCGGTCTTATTTTTCTAATGCCCCATATACAATCACAAAACTATTCACTTGATGGTGAACTTGCCCTAAGTGGATTAACAAATACTGATTTTCCTAATGGCTTTTCATCTTATCAATACAACTTGCTCTACATACCTAAAGTTTCCATTGTGAAAACAGTAGAAGATGATAAGACAATTGACTCTGATCTCTCATTCAGGTTGCTAAGACATTATTCTGGAGACTTGCTATTACACGATGAGCAAAAATTCTACAGGTACTGGCTTCGATATAATGATGAAACCTTTGAAGCGCGAATTGGATTGCAAAAGATTGTTTTTGGGACCTCTCAATTGCTAAGAACTTTGTCCTGGTTTGATTCGATTGACCCCATAGATCTTACTGGCCAAACGACTGGTGTAAGAGCATTAAGGCTACGTTGGTACCCTATGCATTACCTATCCTCTTGGGCTTGGATAATAGATAACGAGGATGAAACTCATTCATATGGAACCCGTGTTGAAATTTCTAGCGTCTTTGGTGAATGGGGAATCAGCTATCACAAAGACCACTCAAAGATTATCAGGAATATAAACTCCGTAGGAACCTCAATAAATCAACCGAACGCTCGATTTGCTATTGATTATCGATTTGATGGCCTTGTAGGTTTTTGGAATGAAAGTGCAATTATTAAGGCTAATGAGGCGAACATATTTATGACCACGTTAGGCGCAGATTATACGCTCCCAATTGCAGGAGGAATACTAATTACTGCGGAATGTATGTTATTGAAAAATCAATTTGATAAAATGGACAGGAATGCTAATATTTTCGCATTTATGGCAAGCACACCGCTGAGCATAAATCATCAAATTATGTTGGTTTCGCAAGTCGGTGCTGACGTAGAAAAAATGTATCACCACTTAAGGTGGACCAGCACATATAACTACTACAGCTTAAATTTCATATGCACCTTTTATCCAGAAAAATCTAACTTTGAAGGTAATGAAGAATTATTGCATAACTCATCGATAGGGTATGGTACTGGGTTGCAATTCATGTTAATCTACAATCATTAACGGATCGGGTATGGAAGAAAATGTAATTATATCAATTAAAGATTTAGTAAAACAATTTACAGTTGGGAATGGACACTTTACCGCATTAAAAAACATTGATCTAGACTTGTATAAAGGTGAGTTCACTGGATTAATCGGCCCCTCAGGCTCTGGGAAAACAACCCTTCTAAATATTATTGGTGGTCTTGATTCTGCAACCAGTGGTACTGTCCAAGTACTAAAGCATGCATTAAACAATGCAACACATAATAAACGTGCTAGTTTAAGAAGAAAGTATATGGGTTTCATCTTCCAAAGCTACAACCTTTTGCCAGTTTATACGGTGTTTGAAAATATTGAACTACCGCTTATCCTAAATAAAGTAGATTCTTCTGAAAGGAAGAAAAGAGTTGACCAGGCAATAGATTGGGTTGGACTTGGTAACAAGCGAGACTCAAGTCCTGGGAAGCTGAGTGGTGGTGAATGCCAGAGGACTGCAATAGCTCGGGCAATAGTGCACCGCCCAAGACTTGTCATGGCTGATGAGCCAACAGCCAATCTTGATGCTGAAAATTCTCATAAAATTATGGAAATTCTTGTAAAACTAAACCGCGAGCTTACTACATCGTTTATTTTTGCTACACATGATGAAAAAATCATGGGGTACCTAAAACGTATCATTCATATGGATGATGGAGGAATCATTAGAGATGAAACAATTAATGAGAGCGATATGTAATGCTTTTTAAAATAGCACTAAAAAATTTATTAGGTGCAAAGCTTAGAACCTTTCTCAATGTTTTTGTCACATCTATTTCGTTTTTCATGATCATTTTTGTAACTGGCTTATATGATGGTATGCGCCAGCATGCAAAGCAGGTTATAATTGATACAGAAATTGCTGGTGGCGCTTATTGGCACCCAATGTATGACCCACTAGATCCAGTCCTTTTTGAAGATTCTCATTCAACCCTACCAGCAGGTATAGATACGCTGGTCAGAAAAAAAGACGCTGTACCTGTACTTGTAAGCCAAGCGGCTATTTACCCTAACGGACGAATGATGCCAGTCACCATGAAAGGGATTGAGCCAAGTCAGACCATTGTAAATATGCCTACCAAAACTTTGGCTGGGCATCCTGATGTGCATATCCCTGTTCTAATAGGTCGAGGGATGGCAAATAGCATGAAATTAAATATGGGAGACTCTTTTACAATTCGCTGGCTTGATTCTGATGGGACATACGATGCTGATGAAGGCACCATAGTGAATATAATGGATACTGAAAATTTCAAGTTAGATAAGGGACATATATGGATCCCAATTCAAAAAGCCCAGAATATGCTCGCAATGGAAAATCACGTAACTTACGTTGCTTATAGAAAAAATTTAAAAAAAGTGGAGAATTTTGGGGACTGGGTTCATAGGGATGTCGATTATTTAATAAAGGATATCGAAGCGGCTATTGAAGCAGATAAACCTGGTAATCAAATTATGTTTATGGTTTTATTATCATTAGCGGCAATGGGAATTTTCAATGCTCAAGTTCTATCAATTTTTAAAAGAGGTAAAGAAATTGGTACCCTAATGGCTCTTGGTATGAAGCGGTCAAAAGTTGTCAGTCTCTTTACTATTGAGGGTGGTATCAACGCGATTTTAGCATCATGTTTGACTATATTCCCTTTTGGAACTATACTATGGTGGACAGCAAAATATGGTGTCCCAATGCCCATTGATTATACTGAAATGGGTTTTATGATAGCTAAACAACTTATACCCATTTACTCTTTCTCACTGATTATTACTACAACAGTTTTAGTATTTACCATTGTAATAATTGTAAGCTATCTACCCTCGAGACGTATTGCTCAAATGAAACCGACAGATGCCCTAAGAGGTAAAACCCTCGCATGATACATTTTCTTACCAAAGGTCTTTTACGCGATCGGACTAGAAGCTTATTCCCCGTTATAATTATATCAATAACTGTGGCTATTGTTATTTTTTCAATAGGATTCATGAAAGGCTCAATGAACTCCATATTTCTAAACACCGCTGTCATCATTTCTGGTCATGAAAAAATTGTTACACGCGCATATAAAGAAGAAATGCAAATGCTTCCAAATGATCTTGCTCTTGTGGATGTTGATCAAATCATTGCAAAGTTAAACAGCGAATATCCTGATCACTTTTGGAGTCCCCGGATAACATTCGGAGGTCTTTTAGATATACCTGACCAAAATGGTGAAACAAAGGAGCAAGGAGCTGTTTATGCCATAGGAATAGACTTACTAAATAGTGGCTCCCGCATGATCGAGATTTGGGATCTTAACACAAATTTGGTCAACGGACGGCTACCGATGACCTCTGACGAGGCTATAATTGGTCATAGATTAGCAGATAAGCTCAATATAAGTGTGGGAGATACGGCAACATATATTGGAACGACGATGCATAATGCATTCACAACATATAATTTCACTGTTGTTGGTACATTTGATTTACGTAAAGGACAAGCAGACAAGCAGATGATGCTAGTAGACATTTCAGGAGCGAGAAAAGCCTTAGATATGGAAAATGCTGCATCAGAAATATTTGGGTTTACAAACTCACTTTTTTATGACGACGAAGAAGCAGTGCTTCTGCGATCAAACTATAATGCAAACCACTCTGACTCAGCTGATATTTTTAGCCCAGTTATGATGGCATTACGTGATTCTAGCCAACAGATGGGAGAAATGGTTGATTTAGTTGATGCATTTTTAATGATAGTTGGAACAATATTTTTGATTATTGTCATGGTAGTATTATGGAATATGGGGCTCATGAATGGCCTTCGTAGGTATGGAGAGATAGGCGTCCGACTTGCGATGGGAGAGTCAAAAGGAGATGTTTATCGATCTATGATTATTGAAGCAATTATAATTGGACTAACTGGGACAATAACTGGCACTGCCATTGGCATGGCTTTGGTATACTACGTTCAAGAAAATGGAATTAATTATTCAGAGGTCGTAGCAACAATGTCAACCAATTCTATGGTTATGCCAAATATCTTCTACGCTAAAATCACTCCAGATCTATATTATATTGGATTTATTCCGGGACTAATCGCCACCGTTTTAGGAACTATGCTAGCTGGACTGGCTATTTATAAACGTGAGATGGCTCAATTATTTAAGGAATTAGAATCATGATGAAAATAAAACAGCTTATTTTTTTTCTTTCCTTTCTTCTTGCTCAAAATAGACAAATGTCCGTGTTCGAAATCATTAAAACTATTGATAAAAACATGAATGCAAAATCTCGTGTGTTGACCAGTAAAATGATTGTTCACGGAAGACGCTCAAGTAGAACAATAGAATCAAAAACCTGGGTAATAGGAGTTGATCAAGCCTTCACAGAGTATCTTTCTCCTCCAAGAGAAGCAGGTACAAAAATGTTAAAAATGGGAAGTAAATTGTGGACCTATTCACCGCAGACTGATCGAGTTATCCAAATCTCAGGTCACATGCTACGGCAGTCTGTAATGGGCTCTGATATGTCCTACAATGATATGATGGAGAACCGCCCAATTCAGGAGCTATACTCTGCCAGCATTCAAGAATCAGTAAAAATTAACGGAAGAGACCACTGGATAATAATAATGAATGGGAAAGTGAGTGGCTTGGCATACCCAAAACGGAAAGCATGGGTTGATAAAGAATATATACTGCCAATTAAAGAGGAATTATACGCAAAAAGTGGAAAACTATTAAAAACCTCTACAATGAGTAAAGTAGAAATGATTCAGGGGAGATGGTTCCCTTTAAGATTTAAATATAAAGATGAGTTGAAAAGAAATAGCATGGGAACTGAGTGGATTATAGAAAAAATAGATTTTGATGTTGAAATTCCAGAGTCTCGTTTTTCAAAGGCATCACTTCGAAAATAACATTACGGTTTCTATATGCGGAGTATGGGGAAACATATCAACCATCGTGGAGCTAATGATCCTATAACCGTAAGCATTTAATATTTTAGCGTCCCTTGCTTGTGTTGTTGGGTTACAGGAGACATAGATAATTTTTCTTGCACCTAATTTTGGTAAATAATTTGTCATGTCTTCATGCATTCCTGCCCTTGGTGGATCCACGACAATAACATCGGGTTTGGGAACTCTTTTTGGCAACTGTCCTGATTTAAAAAAAGTATCAAGATTTGCTTTGACAAAAACGATATTCGAAATATTATTCCGGACAGCATTTTTTTCTGCATCGTCTAGGGCAGACCTTATGACCTCAAATCCGAAAACTTTTTTTGCCTTCTTAGACAAGTAAAGGCCAATTGTTCCGGTACCACAATAAAGATCGTACAAAATTTCATCCCCTTTTAAATTTGTTGCATCTTTTATCTCTTGATATAATATTTCACCTTGGCCCGTGTTAGTTTGGAAAAATGAGTTAGCAGATATCTCGAAAGTTAAATCTCCTAACTTTTCTTTAATTGATGGTTCACCATATAATAGAGTTTCAGACTCACCAAAAGCAACATCTGCTTTTCGTGTATTGACATTATTTACTAGCGATGTAATTTCTGGGAATTCTTTCAATAAAGCATCCGTCAAAGGGGTTAGCTTATCAATATCGTGGTATGCTGTCACTATATTTACAACATTAAAAACCTTAAGAAACCTATATGTGATTTAGGGTCGTATGGTCTTAGCTCACGATTACTTAAACATACGTCTCTAGTAACGGAAAGAATTCGATTACCAATCTCGGGCTGGATATAGCAGTTGTTTATATCAAGAATTTTATCGAATCTTCCAGGAATATGTAGCCCCAATGCAAAAGACCTATCTACACCTTCCGGTTCGGAGTCTAGAACCCAACGATTTGGAGAAAAAGTAAACTCCATTTTATTTCGATAGTGGTATATTGCCTCGGCCTCTCGAACTTTTTCTAAAGTAAAATTGCTTAATCCTCCTATCCTTCTAAATGCATCTTCTACCTGTGAAACTTTCTCATCTATCTGTCTTTTATATGATAAATTTTGAAGCTTACTACATATCCAATAATGTCCGCAACTTGCGTTTGTGGCGTCCGGTGATTCAGAAAGAACTTTTAACACATGCGCCTCGGCGTACCCTTTCCTTTTTTTATGTATTCTTGCGATTACTTTTTGCCCTGGAATAGCGTATTTAACAAAAATTACGAAATTATGTTTTCTTGCTAGACCCATACCACCGTACGCTAGAGATTCTATCACCAGCTCGATTTCAGATCCTCGCATAATAGAACTAGAGTTGCTCACGATACTATAATAACACTTTTGCTAGTACCAATTCGATTCGCCCCTGCAGATATCATTAACTCAACTTCTTCTAATGTTTTAATTCCTCCACTTGCTTTTATACCTAGATCTTTTCCTACATTTTTTTTAATTAGTTTGATATCTTCAACTCTAGCACCTTCTGTTGAAAACCCAGTTGATGTTTTCACATAAGCGGCCCCAGCATTTAATATTATTTTACACGCTCTTAACATTTCTTCTTCATTTAATAAGCAAGTTTCAATAATCACTTTTACAGGGTTACCATCTGCGGCATCGACAACTCGAGCTATATCATTTTCAACAATTCCATACTCTTTCTGTTTCAGCGCACCAATATTTATCACCATGTCTAGCTCTTCCGCGCCTTGATGTGTGAGAAATCTAGACTCCGCAAACTTCATTTCAGAAGAAGTAGCTCCTAACGGAAAGCCAACAACAGTTGAAACTTTTATTTTTTCATTTTGTAGTATAGAAACTGCTAATGGGACATGTATCGGGTTTATGCAGACTGATGCGAACTTAAAAGCCAAGGCCTCCTTACAGAGTTTGATTATATCTGATTCAACTGCATCTGGTCTCAGGTTGGTATGGTCAATGTATTTTGATACATTGTTCATATTATATTCTTTATTTTTTTAACCAAATCTGTCGCATATTTCTGCTCTTGTGCCTCGGCATAAATACGGATAATTGGCTCGGTATTAGATTTCCTAATGTGTATCCACTTATCATTCCAAGAAAACTTATAACCATCAATTTTTTCTAAAATAGCATCTTTAAATTGAAAAATTATTTTTTCAATTATTTCCTCAAAATCTATTCCCTTAACGCTTATTTTATCCTTAATAATTTCAAATGATGGGAGAGTACCGTGGACAGCGCTGATCGCAATATCAGATTGGGACATACGGTTCAGAATAAGCGTCGCGGCCACCAACGAATCTCTTCCCAAGTGACTCTCTCTCAGAATAACACCTCCATTACCTTCCCCGCCAAATTCAGAATTAATGTCGTTCATTTTGTTTACAACATTTATCTCCCCAACAGCAGATCTCGAAACCTTGCAATTGTGAACTTGAGCGAGTTTATCAATAGCCATAGAAGTAGAAAGGTTAACAACAAAATGTTGTTGCTTTCTAGTCTCTCTCAAGTAGCCATCTGCTGCAAGTATTATTGTTGACTCCTCGCCAAGTGGAATTCCTTTTTCATCTACTACTGCTAACCTGTCTGCATCAGGATCGACTGCAAAACCTACATCTGCCTCATGCTGAACAACCTTTTTAGCTAGATCCTCTAAGTGCTCTGGAAGGGGCTCAGTTCCTCGGGTAAAATTTCCGTTTGGCTCACAATTTAATTCAATGACCTCACAACCTAGCGATTCTAAAAGAGCTGGTCCATTAACAGCGTCCACTACGACCTTATATTTTTTTCTTTGGATCCTATTTAAATCTATACAAGTCAAACTCGCGCAAGAAATTATATGCTTTTGCAATGCATTTTTTTCCTGCCAAACAATCCCAGAATTATCACTGCTGTTTTTGTATTCATTTAAATCGGCAATTCTGAAAAGCTCTTCACAATCCTCTGCGTGGAAAAATGTACTATCCGATCTTAAAAATTTTATCCCATTCCACTCTCCAGGATTATGGCTAGCAGTGACAATATACCCACCTACTGCTTCTGTGCTGTGCACCATGAACTGTACTGTTGGTGTGGGGACAATACCACAATCAATAACCGTTCTACCTAATCTTGACAATTCTTCATTGATAGTATCAATTAACAACTCTCCAGATGGTCTACTATCACGACCAGACATGATCACACCATTTGGAAGATACTCATCTAAAGATCGTGCATAAGCAATGGATACCTCAGGTGTTAAATGTGATTGAGTAAGACCTCTCAACCCTGAAATACTGCGAATTAACATAACAAGAATCTAATTTTTGACTTTAAGAAGGTATGATCTTCGAAACTTCGTGGCAATGAGAACTGATAGTACTTAAATGTCCTCCTTGCTAGTGACGTTTATCTACTATGACGTTTTTTCCGTCTACGCCTGTTCGCACGCGGGTTGTTTCGCAATGCCTCAATCCTGGCAAGTCGCTTGATACGCCTTACAGTTTTTTTCTTTGCTTCTCGCTTGGTGTCACTAGGCTTCTCATAAAAAGCTCTACTCCTTATTTCCCTCAAAACTCCGGCCCTCTCCCACATTTTTTTGAAACGTCGTAAAGCTCTTTCAAACGATTCTTTTTCTTTTACCTGGACTTCAACCACCTAAATCACCTCCAAAGTGTTGCTTGTGGTATTATTTAATATGTTTATACTTTAGAAAAGTCGGAAATATTACCTCTATAGCAACGTAGTTCCAAGCACTAAACTAATGATGCAAATTCTTCAATTGTCAATGTCTCAGGACGGCGGGAAAAGTCAATTTTCTTTTTAAGGCCCGCAGAGATATCCCAGCCCTTTAAGGTATTTCTGAGCATTTTTCTTCTCTGCCCAAATGCTACGCTAACTAATTTGTTAAATTTTACATACTTGTCATCGGAAATCAGCGGTGAATCTTTCTTTGTAAGTCTCAAGATAGCTGAATCTACTTTGGGTTTTGGAAAAAATACATCCGGTTTTATAGTAAAGCAATATTCGATGTCTAGATATGCACCGACGACAACGGTTAGTCTGCCATACTCCTTAGAATTGATCTTTGCTATAAGTCGATCAGCAACCTCTTTTTGGGTCATGATGTAGGCATCATTCCAATACTCTAATTGCTCAATCAGCCAAAAAATAATCGGTGAGGTAATATTATATGGGATATTACCAATTATTCGGACCGGACTACTTATATTCAAATCCTTTATATTGATACTAAGTATGTCTCCATGCACAACATGCAATCCGTTCAAAATTGGTTTACTTTTTAAATTATTTACTAATAAAGGATCAATCTCAATTGCAATCATATTAGATGTGTAAGGATATATAAGTTCAGTTAGAGAACCATCTCCTGGGCCAATCTCTAAAAAACAATCAGAATATTGAGGGCTAATTGTTCTTGCTATTTTCTCCAAAAGATTTTTGTCAATAAGAAAATTCTGTCCCCATTTTTTTCTGAAATGGTGATCTCTGCTTTTCAAAGCCATGTTAATTACACTCCAAAAATTTTTTCTGCATTTTTTGAAGTTACCTCTGCCATTCTATTCAATGGCATAGAATGAATTTCCGCTAACTTTTCTGCAACCAATCGAACACGGCTGGGTTCATTTGTCTTGCCCCTATGAGGGTGAGGGCTTAGAAATGGACAATCGGTTTCAATTAGCAAGCGATGTAAAGGAACTTTTCTAGCAACTTGAGGTAGGTGGCTATTTTTATATGTTATATTTCCTGAGAAAGATATAAAGTAACCTAAGCTTACTAATTTTTCTGCTACCTCAAGAGTACTTGAAAAACAATGAGCGATACCTTTTACATCAGGGTACTCACTTAAAATTTTGAGTAGATCATTATCTGCATCTCTGTTGTGCAAAATAACAGGTTTATTTAAGGTTTCTGCAATGTCCAATTGTGCCCTGAATATACGTTTCTGAATTCTTGGCTCAGAGAAGTTTCTAAAATAATCCAATCCCATCTCTCCAAGTGCCACAATGTTTTTATGTTTCACAAGATCATAAATTTCTTCAACAAAATTGCCTGGTGCATCTTTTGAATCATGTGGATGAATCCCTACTGAAGCGAAAACACCCTCATACTTATTGCTAAGTGTCAAAGATTTTTTTGAGTCCGAAAGATTTGTGCCAACACAAATAAATTTTGTAACTCCTTGATCTCTGGCCCGCCCCAGAACTTGATCTAAGTTTTCAAATAGATTATCGTAATATAAATGGCAATGGGTATCGATTAGCATTTCTTTAGTTCTTATTGTAATATGAAGAATAAAAGTATAACATAATTTTTGTTATTATGATCACAAAATTAAATAGTTTGTTTGCTGTAGTAATAATACATTATTTCAATTATTGCTTTTCACAGGAAAATCAAGACACACTCATTATACATCCGATTAATTGGAACACGCCTAGTCCGGTTGGTTGGAATGCGCAATATAGTGTTGACGTAAACTTCCCAAAATCTGAAAACTCTTGGAAAAAAGTTATTATGGTACATACCCTTAAATGTGATACTAGGACTAATGCCGATTCATACCCGTGCGGTGAGTGGGATTATATATGGAATACTCACATATCATCAACAAACGATTCTACTT
>OCVP010001137.1_pt1 | contig 11497 bp, 9 predicted proteins | sample 1539171 | NCBI WGS metagenome assembly OCVP01 (sample SAMEA51879418, study PRJEB22527) | metagenome
TTTTTAGATATTTCGTAGTATTATTGCTTTTTTTTATGATCAAATTAAGAAATAATACATATTGCTCTTAGTCGAAACCGGTTTCGTTCACATTTTACGAGCTTTTAGACAGATACGCATATAACTAACGTGGATAAAGTAAAAAAAGTGCGAAACCGAGAAATACGTATCAGTGACCTTGCATTAGAACTTGGCCTAACCAAAGGAACAATTTCAAGGGCGCTCAATGGTTACGAAGACATATCAAAAAAAACTCGACTACGTGTGATCGAAGCTGCCAATAAATATGGATATGTTCCTTCAACCCCAGCTAGAAGGTTGGCGCTGGGCTTATCTGAAACGATCGGAATAGTGCTACCCAAAATCTCTTCTCAGCCGGTTAATACTTTTGTTAGCGAATTTATAAACTCGATTTCCTCAAATCTTAATAAATATGGATATGATCTTTTAGTTCACACTAATGAATCTGATGCATTTGAGGTGGAACCATATCAAAGATTAGTCAAGAGTCGAAAGGTCGACGGTTTTATTATTTTTCGAACGCTTAAAAAAGATAAACGGGTAGATTACTTGCTTAGTGAGAATTTTCCATTCGTTACATACGGAAGAACTGCTCGGATAATGGAGCATGATTGGTTTGATATTGATGGAGAAAAAGCTTTCGAAGAAGCTACGTCACATTTGATCAAGCAGGGACATAAACGAATTAGTTTTATTGGAGGAGGAAAAGAATTTTTTAGTGCTCAATTCAGAATACAGGGATTTCGAAAAATGATTGGGAAGTCGAATCTTGAAAAAAAACATTGTGTGGAAATGCCTGGAGACCTTTCTGGTAAAGGTGGCGAAATAGCAGCTCATAAACTACTTGAACAAAAATTTCCACCTACTGCAATCCTCTGTTCGAATGATGCCACAGCACTTGGTGTTATAAAAATAGCGAAAGAACTTGGTTTTAGAATTCCAAAGGATTTATCTGTACTTGGTTATGATGGAATAGCACTTGGAGGTTATATGGATCCGCCACTAAGTACTTTGTCTTTTTCTATAGAGGAGTGCGGAAGAGAGGTAGTTGATCTATTAATAAATAGACTAAAAGAACCTAAAAAACCTTTTAAATCAAAAATAGCTTTTGCAAATTTGCAATTGAGGGGAAGTGATGGTGAAAATTCTTAAAATCTTAATAATACTTGAAGGAGGTCTCATGTAATTTAAAAATATTTTATTTATCTATTTTTCTTTTTTGAGTAGCGTGCTAATAAAAATTAGCATATTTATTAATTATTAAATAATTTCAATAATAAAGGTAAAAATGATAAAGAGATTATCAATATATTTTACAATTTTTATGTTTTTTTCTGCTCAAGTTGCATTTGCAACTACCATAACTTTTTGGACTACAGAAACTCAATCAGAAAGGATGAAAACTATCCAATTAATTTTGGATACATTTGAAGCTCTGAATGATGATATAAAAGTAAACTTAGTGGCTGTAGATGAGAATGACTTTCCTACACAAATGGTTGCAGCAACTTCAGCTGGAAACATTCCAGAGGTCATCAACATGGGTTCAGAACTTGCTGTCGCATTTGGTTCACAAGGCTTAATGGATCACGACGCTCATGCAGCTGTTATAAATCAAATTGGGAAAGATCAATTTTTCAAGGGTTCATTAGAATTAACTACTTCACCAGAAGGTCACGCATATGCTCTTCCTTACCATGGGTGGGTTCAAGGAATTTGGTATAGAGCTGATTGGTTTGAGATGGCAGGCTTAGCTCCACCTAATACTTGGTATAACATTTTAAAGGCAGCAAAGCATTTCAATCAACCAAGGAAAAATCAATACGGTATCCTAATTGGAACAAAGTCAGATGGTTATGCTGAGCAAGTATTCACACAATTTGCACTTTCAAATGGTGCACGACAGTTTGATAAAGACGGGAAATTGGTATTTAATTCACAAGCCATGACTGAAACAGTGGAGTTTTATAATGAATTGCAACAGTATTCCCCTCCAGGACCTCAAACCTGGAGAGCAAGGGATTACTATCTCCAAGGTAAAATGGCGATGTTTTTTTATTCAACTTATATAATGGATGACCTCGCATTGGCTAAAGTAGCTGCTAGCTCACTTACAGGAGATAATTTTGAATTGCTAAGTGGAGGCACATTTGATCCAGATTTGGTTAAAAATACAAAAATGGTTTCCTCATTCAAAAATACACAAGAATCTTCATATGGAGTAATAGTAACATTGGGTATTACAAAGAATGACGATGTTAAAAAAACAAATGCAGCAAAACGTTTAGTCAGTTACCTTTATGAAGAAGATGCATATGTATCTTTTTTACATATGGCACCAGGCGGTATGAATCCTGTGATTCGCTCTGTAGCACGTAGCAGTAAATTCATGAATGATCCTAAGGGTATCTTTAAACATTATGGTAAAGATAAGATGTATGAAATTATAGCGGGTTTAGACAATCTTCAAAAATTTGAAATTGTTGAAGGAAAAATGATACCTGCTTCAGGCGAAATTTTTGCTAAACAAATCATTCCTCAAATGCTTTATAAAACACATTTTGAAGGTTCTTCGGTAAAAAATGCTATGAACTGGGCTGAAGGAGAAATGAATAAAATTGTAAATAAATAATTCTATTCAATATTATTTTTAACGGGGTCTAAATATTTGTTTTAAATTAATTTTAGATCCCGTTAACTTTTTATCAACATAAGTTTTTTTTAAGTATTTTTCTTTTTAAGAAACTTATTTTTTCTAAATGAATAGTTTGAGTTTTAAAAAAAAATCACTTCTTCTGCAAGAAGAACGATTTGGTTGGTTGACACTGTTTCCTAGCTTATCTGTAATTATCCTCTTAATATTTTACCCAATAATTTATAATATTTATCTAAGTTTTTTCGAGGTAAAACTTGTTAGTGAGAATATTTTCGTAGGACCCAATAATTATTTAAACCTTTTTGGGGATGAAAATTTTTACAAATCACTATGGATTACATTAATTTATGTAGTCGCTACCACATTGGGAACTACTCTTTTAGGAATTTCAGTTGCATCTATTATGAATCATGAATTTCCTATGAGGGGTCTAGTTAGAGGTTTAATACTTTTACCCTATGTAGCCCCATTAATTTCTGAAGTTTTTGCATGGCAGTTTATCTTCGACCCTGTAAATGGAATTTTTAACCATCTTGTTGTAGAAATCTTTCATTTAAGTCAAGAGCGTTTTAACCTAATAGGAACCCCTGATCAAGCGCTAATTGTTGTAATAGTTTTTGATATCTGGAAACACTTTCCATTTGCGTATCTATTAATTTTGGCTCGATTCCAAAGTATTGATAAAAGTCTTTATGAAGCTGCAGAAATTGATGGTGCGGGGCGTTGGAAAAAATTCTTACATATCACTCTGCCTGAAATACGTTTTGTTGTAGGAGCAATTATAATGTTGAGATTTATCTGGAATATGAACAAATTTGATGAAGTATATCTTTTAGCTCCAAATGTAAAAACTCTTCCAGTCTATACTTACTTTACTGCCTTTACTGGAAATATTGAGCAGGGATTAGCTGCATCAATAGCAGTTGTCCAATTTTTATTACTTACTCTATTGATATTGTATTACATCAAAAAAATACTTAAATGGTGATACAAAATTTTTTTAAAAAATTAGGATTCTATCTATTGATTCTTTTAGTACTAATCTTTACTCTTTTCCCTTTTGTGCAGATGTTATCAACGTCTTTAAAACATCAATTTGATTGGGGAAATCCATCACTAATTCCAGTTAAAGTTAATTTAAATGCATATGAAGAATTACTTGGTTTCCAAAAAAAAGATATTCAAGTTCCAGAATCTATAAAAAGACTGCTAGATAATCCTAAACTTTCTGAAGATAAAAAGAAGAAAATAATTTTGAAATTTTCTAATAGTTCTGATGTTTTTCCATTTGTAAGTTTTTTCTTAAATAGTTTTTTAATTTCGGGAATAGCCTCATTATGTTCACTTGTCCTTGCTATTTTTGGAGCTTATTCCTTTAGTCGGGTTCGTTATCGCGGACGAGGCTTAGTTCAAAGAGGTGTGCTAATGACCTACATGTTTGGAGGAGTATTATTGATGGTTCCACTTTATCAAATAGCTGTTAAAAGTGGTTTGGCTGAAACAGCAACAGGATCGATTATAGTATTAATAATAATTTATGTTGTTCAAACACTTCCTGTGTCTATGTATATGCTAGGAAATTATTTTAGGTCGATACCAGAATCACTTGAAGAAGCAGCGTTAATTGATGGCTGTTCGAGAATTAAGTCAATTTTACTTATTATTATCCCACTATCACTACCCATGCTTTTCACAATTTTTATATACGCGTTTATGATTGCTTGGAATGAGTATCTGTTCGCCTCAGTTTTTCTTAAGGGATTTAATGAATATCAGACACTGCCAATTGCTTTAAAAACATTATTTGTTTCAAAAAATGCTATATGGGATCGAATAATGGCGGCTTCAATGTTAACCGCGATACCTGTAATTATATTATTTATGTCCTTTGAAAAGAATTTAATAAGCGGACTTACTCAAGGTAGTGTAAAAGAATAAAAAAATAATTTAAAATAATGAAAATAGTAATATTAATTATTATATTTAAAAAATCAAACTTTCATTTTTTTAATTTTTTTATTAATTTTTCAATAAAATCTACACTATTTATTCGTAATCCATACAGTTTGATAAGGATCTAAATATAATTTATTATTATGAATATCAATTTGAGTTTCAGTAATAATATCGTACCATGATTCGGTTGCAATTAAATTTATTTCACTTAGATTTAATTGTATTATTTTAGGTTGCAAATTATTAATAACAAATATGCTTTGAGTTCTTTTTTTGTTTTGTCTCCAAACTCCAAACACCTCAGGTCCTAATTGTAAAGTAAACTGTGTCGCATTTGGATGAAAAGCAGAATGTTGACTACGCTTTAAAATTAACTTTTTAAGAGAATTTAATATTTTAAATTCCTTGGTTTTTGAATTATTTATTTTTTCTTCAAGTAACTTTTTATTAAATTTTCTACGATTTATCCTCCTTTTAATATTCGACTTATTACTGTCTTTATAATCATTCTCATCACCAATCAAGCTATTTAAATAGATTGCTGGGATACCTTCAATTCCTAAAATTATTGCATAAGCTAACACACATCTCTCAATCTTAAATTTTCCTTTCTGATCAAGGTCCGTTTTTTCTAGAGCATTGTAAAGAGATGAATTTACTTCGTAAACACTTTTTGTTCCATCTGTATTAGTTTTATATGAAAAACGTGAACCATTTTTTTCTAAACGCTCAAAGAGTTTAGATCTTTGTTCATCGTCCAATAATCCTTCTGTAGGTCGCATTCCAAAACCATCATGTGATGAAATAAAATTTAGATATGACATTCCTTCAAGAGCGGGAGGCATACTCATACTCCAATTACGAAGTATCGTAGAATCAGCGAATAAAATACTATTTATAATTAGAGGCGGTAAAGGGAAATTATAAATCCAATGTGCTTCATTACCATTACCAAAATAACTTAAGTTTTCTTGATTAGGTAAATTTGTTTCTGTTACAATTTTTATATTTTTATTATGTAAATCGCAGATTAGCCTTATCAATTTAATTATTGAATGAGTTTGTTTTAAATTAACACAGGAAGTTCCAGACTCTTTCCATAAAAAACCGACAGCATCTAAACGAATAATTCGGACACCATTTTTTACAAAGTTACTTATTACATTCAAAAAAAACTCAAGTACTTTATGATTTAAGAAATTAAAGTCAATTTGATCATTACTAAATGTGCACCAGAGTTTTTTGATACCATAATCCGTATGAATATTTTGTATTAAATTATGTTCACGGGGTCTTACGACTTTACTAGTGTCAAAATTATCGCTCACTGATAAAAAAAAATTTTGGTATTCTTGTTTATCTAAAAGATATTTTTTAAATATTTTATTTGATTTAGAAGCATGATTGAGAATAACATCAGACATAATATTAAAATCGATGGAAATTTTTTTTATATCTTTCCAGTCACCATATTTAGAGTCTACTTCAAAAAAATCTGTGACTGCAAATCCATCATCACTTGATGAGGGTAAGAATGGTAATATATGTACCGTATCTATAAAATCTTTCAAATTATCGATTAAAAATTCATGTAAACTTTTTAATGTTTTTTTCTTTTCTTCATATATACTATCAGCGTAGGTAATTAAAACGCAGGTATTTTGATCCCAATCTTTAAACTCATTCCCTAAGTAATCTGAGCTTATATCATTATCAATATTGTTTATTATATTATCTAATATTTCTTTTGATTTATCGGGATATATCAATTCTAAAAGTTGATATATCTTATTCTTATCTTCTTTTTTCATTCTCATCTTTGAAATTCTTTGTTGTCTGCATCAACAGCCTGACGTAATTTAATCCTCAGATCTGGGATAGCAGAAATTACTCTAGACCATGATGGTATAAAAGGAGTTTCCATTGGTCTTTGTGAAAAAATCTTTCCTGCATACATTATATTTTCTGCAAATAATTCAACGGCTCGTTCTTCTAAATCAATGTCATATTCTAATCCATTAATTTCAGAATCATTTTGATAGAATCTCACAAAATCAAGTGCATATCTATAGTAAGTTGATTTAATTGTGCGAAATGTATCTGGTCCAAAACAATATCCTTTTGTAGCTAACTTTCTAATTATAGCTTTTGATATGTCTATAGACATTCTTGACAAACCATCTTTTTTTTCATTCTCAGATAATGGTTGATGTTTGTGATCATAGTTATCAGATATGCATACTTCACATATTCTATTAGTTGCATAATTTCTTTGCATTTCTGAAAGTATGCCAACTTCAAGACCCCAATCTGAAGGTATTCTAAGTTCAGGTATTAGATTTTTTCTAAAAGAAAATTCGCCAGCAAGCGGATATCTAAAACTTTTCATGAAATTTAAATATTCATTAGGTCCAAAAATGTCTTCTAATGCCATTAGTAATGGTTTAATTAGAAGTCGAGAAACTCTTCCATTCATTTTATTAGAAGCAATACGTGGATAAAAGCCTTTACAAAATTCAAACTGAAAATTTGGATTAGCTACAGGATAAATTAATCTAGCTAACAAGTTTCTGTCATATGTCAATATATCACAATCATGTATTGCTATCGCTTCTGCCATACCTCTAGCATGAACAAAACCTATACAATTCCATACATTACTTCCTTTACCTCTTTCACTTGGACTAAGACCCTTACTTTTAAGTTCTCTATAAATAGCTTTTAACCTTGGTCCATCGTTCCATAATATAGAAAAAGGTTTTTTTAATTCTTTAAAAAATAAATATGCATGTTTGTTTTGTTTAAGATTAGCTTTGTCAAGTCCTATTATAACATGATTAATATAATCTACTTCGCTTATTTCTTTTACAATATTTTTTAATGCTGGCCCTTCTAATTCTGAATATAAACTAGGTAATATTAATTCAATAGGTCTATATCCAGAAAACAATTTTAATTCAGCTTCAATAGTTTCTAGTTTTTTAGTTTTAAAATCATGTAATGTAGTGAATATACCATTTTGAAAAAAATCAGTCATTTTTCGTTTAAGATGTAATTGTTCATATAATCAAGTGCTTTATAGGCTTCTTCTACCCAACCAGTTGGAGCACAACTTTCTGAATAAAACACTTTTTTTGGAGGATTTATTAAATTAAGATACGCACCATTATATTGTTTGATTATACATGCAACATCTGAGGACTCAAGAAATTCTCTATCATTATCATGATCACCAAATCCAACAATTCTTGGAAATTTGTTTTTTATTTTAAAATAATTTCTTAATATATCAAAATAACTATTTTTATCATGATCGGCAGAAAGATTATGAACTCTACCTCCTTTTTTGATATTCAAACCTAATTTTTTTAAATCTATTCTTAATGATTCAAGTTCACAATTACTACCTTCAAATAAAAATGGCAACGAAAATTGACGTGCTAAAGCATTATCCAAAAATTCATTTTTGATACCTAAAATTTTACTTTGGTAATATACTTCCATATCTTTTATGAATTTACACTTATTTTTTAATTCACTTCTTGTATAAGTACCCCAAATAAATTGAATTTCTTCGATATCTTTTCCTAATTTTAAATTATACAATTTGTTTTTTTCTTCATTAGCTTGTAACTCTGGTAAAATAAATTCTCCACCATTTTCACATATATAAGGGAAAATTACACCAAAACTTTTACTTATGTTTTCAATTTCCTTCCTTGTTTTACTTGAATTGAAAATAATTATAATACCACTTTCTAAAAAATTTATAATATCATTTTTTATTGAATCGCAACTAAAATTATCATGAGATAACATTGTTCCGTCTAAATCGGTTAAAAAAATTATATTCATAACTTTTGTTTTTATTTAAATATTGTCTTCGTATTTTTCATCTACATGATAAAAAAATGTATCTAATTTTTCGAACTGAAATATAGATAAAACAAAAATAAATTATTTCATTAAAAATATTTAAATATATATTTTTCAAATGTGATCAAATGAGGAATATAAAGTTTGAAAATGATTTACACACAAGTAATGTCAAGATGGATCATTTGTTTCTCAGTATTCTTTTAATTAAATAATACACCATATTCCATTATAAAGTTCTACCTTTAGCTTAATTCATTAATGGAAACTAGAACAGACGGTTCTAAATACTTAGAAGAGCATGTTTTGTTCCCGACCGCTCTTGACACATAGTTTCTAACCAAGGGGGTGTTCAATTCCTATACAATACACCTTTGCTAGGCTTCCTTGCTCATGAAGCTCGACAAAGATTTAAGTTATGGAAAAATGCTCGTGGAGTAGTTGCTAATGCCTGGAATGAAGAAGACAACATCATACAGGTTTTGTCTGCACTTCCTGAGTCTGAAATAACAGACTAGTTTGAAAAAAACTGAAAAGTATGTGGGGTATAGCGTGGGGTATAAAAATATAGACTTCTGGCTATGAGACAGGAGAATCTTTCTAAAGTATTGATATAGTTAAATATATAAATGGTAGCGGGGAGAGGATTCGAACCTCTGACCTTCGGGTTATGAGGCCGATGCACGGCTTTGTGATGGTTTGTTACCTATTGCTATCAAGTGTTATGGAGTGTGATTCCCCAAGGGTTCCTGCCTAAAGTCCATTGTTACCATTTGTTACTGAGTGTTATGGTTTGTGATGGCTGATAGACACCTATATGGACACCTAGACCGTTCTCTTTGGTAATCCTATTATTCAAACTAAAGGTAGAGGTCCCTTTACCCAAAAGTATAATGTGAATAGGGGCAGAAGACGTCTTTTTTGTTATCTTCTGTAACTCAATTTACAACAGAATCCTTATCTTGCTGCTCCACCCTTTCCTGGACTAGATCATCAATTGATTTCTTCCCAAGAAGCAGTTCCGCTTTTTCAGTTCCAACCAAGCGTTTTATCTCTGCCTCAAGTTCTGCAGGAGTGCGTTGAGGTCGAATCTCTTCTCTCCGGTCAATTGGACGGAAACCGGCACGGTCCAGCAGATCTTTAGAAGCCTGAAATTTTACACTGTCTGATGCGGAGTTTTCAGCAAGATCCATAAGTATTGACAATGCTTTGGGTGCTGCATTCATGAATGATGACCTTAACTCCTCCGAGATCTCTGCAGAAAGTTCCCGTTTAAGTTTACTGGCCTGATTTACCAAACTTGGTGAGTCTTTGTATCCTGCTTCTTTAGCTGCCAAAGCTCCATTGCCGAGTCTGCAATAGGCTTCTACAAAGTGCTTTCTCTGTTCTGTCAAGTGTCCGTGTTTCATGGTTCATCTCTGTAAGAAGTTGATGCTTAAAAACTAAAAGTTTGTCTGAAATAGGGATTAGTAAGCCTAAGATGCTGAGAAATACGAAAATTGGGATTCTTTAAAAACAGTACAAAAAAAGAATCCAACCTAAGTCGGATCCATTGACGGAGGTTATAGGCTGCAGCAGCGAGTATGACATTGATCTGATCGCCTAATTCTCCCTTGAGGTAACATTTCCCCATTCGAAAATGCTGTTTTAAGTGACTGATGGTCGCTTCCAGCCCTGCTCTTTTGCGGAATCTTATCCTTTGCTTGCGCTGATCGTATTGAGAGTCTGTTTTTAGAGGGACAGAAGGAGTCAGCAAACGGGTTTTGCCAAATTCCTTTTGGCCTTTGTAACCCCGGTCTGCGATGAGGATTTCCGGCTGTTTTCCAATGATTCTTTTGATTTGCTTAAGGGCGTCTTGAACCGTGTGGCCATCGTAGGGATTTCCAGGCAATGCCAGGGCTCCCAGAATAATTCCACTGTCACGGGTTCTGGAGATCGAGACTTTGCTGCCGAATTCAAAAGGTTTATGGGCTTTGCCTTTGGAAATACAACTGACATGGGGTTCGTGAAGGCTATAAATTTTATGTTTATCGGTTTTGTTTTGAAGCAGGATGCTCCAGGCATCCAACAGGGTTTGGGCATAAGGACTGATTTGTTTTTGGGGCATCTTGCGGACCAGTTCACGAACCAGGGCACGACCGATGGTTTGCAGTCTCCGGGTTGCCTTCCTGGCCTTTTTTTTCTGCTGCGGACTTTTCCGGTTCGATGCCTGACGAAGGAGTTGGGGGGTAACTCTCGAATAACTCTGTCTTAAGGGAATCCCTTCCTGAATCGCAATGTTCCTGCAGGTGTCAATGACTTTTTTCGCCAGTTTGGAATCGGTGGGATAGGTGATGTTTTTTTCCTGGACCGTGGTATCAATGACCACTTCTTCCTTTTGGATCTTTGGATTGAAGAGATCGATCGACAACTTCAATAGACGTTCCGCACCTTTTTTGCCGATCCTTTTGCGGAAATGGGTCAGGTCTGAGGAAGCTGCAGGAGGTTTCCACTGAAAGTGTGTCTCTCCCGATAAATACTGCCAGTAAGGAATATCAACCCATCGTCGGATAACTTGCTCATCACTGAGATCTTCAAGTTGTTTCAGCAGCAGAAGCGAAACCATCAACCGGACCGGCTTCGCAGGACGACCTGTGTGGCTGTATAACTTCTTGAAGTCCTCCTCGATCACACTCCAGTTGATCCTCTCATTCAACTGGTAAATGGGATGATTAGGATCCAGTTGCTCCTTTAAACTGGGAAGGAGGAAACTGGGTTGATTGCTATCCGGCGAATTCCCTTTCATCGGAATGAACCTTTCTAAAAAAAAGTTGAAATTGCAGGGTTTTGGGCAAATGAATTAAGAATACTGTATTTTAATACATACATATTCTTATGTAAAGTACTGATATTATATATTTTAATGACTATTTTAGGGTCAACTACTTAATGTAATTGGATCTCACTATCTTTTTTTGTCCTGTTGCATCTAGGGCATTCAGGCACAAA
>OCVP010001142.1_pt1 | contig 11465 bp, 8 predicted proteins | sample 1539171 | NCBI WGS metagenome assembly OCVP01 (sample SAMEA51879418, study PRJEB22527) | metagenome
TGAATGGTGGTGGTGTCGTGCTTGGAGTTGCCGATAGTGGCCTTGACGTCGACCATGCCTGTTTTCGAAATGGTAGTTCATCAGTAGGCGATATTGGTGATCAACATCGTAAAGTCTTGATTAATAACGTAAGCCTTGATGGAGGAGATAACCCAGGAGAAATGGATTATCGACACGGAACCCATGTCGCCGGCTCGCTTGTTTGTCATGATGTGTATGATTATGTGAACGATATGGAGCCACAAAATGGCACTACTATGGCTTACGGAGCGCAACTAGTTTTCCAGGACATCGTCTCGGCAGATGGTTGGATTCCTCCAGATAATATTACCGATCTACTGGTTGAACATTCCCTTGCGGGAGGAGTCATTCACTCAAATTCTTGGGGAGATGACACTACTGCCTACACAGACAGGTCTGCGGATTTTGACTTATGGGCAATAGAATACCCTTGGTCGCTATCCTTCATAGCGCCCGGCAATACGGGTGGGCAGTTGTTAGAACCATCTAATGGCCGTAATGTTGTTGCCATTGGTGCATCAACAAAAGCAGCAAGTCCGGAAATTTGGCCGTCATCATCTATCGGGCCTACGGAATTGGGAACGTATGGGATTTTTGCTCTTGCGCCCGGGGTTTCAATAAGTTCTGCTAAAGCTGATGGTATAGATGATTCAATGAACGATGAACTTCGGTCGTCTAGCGGTACAAGTATGGCCACCCCGATAGCCGCTTCGTTCGCTGGGGTTATCCAACAAATGGTTGAACAAGGGTGGATAATATCTGCTAATGAACCAGTAAATGTGTACAATTTATCAGACCTCAAACCTTCTTGGTCATCTCTGCCAAATCATGATATTAGTTTGGGTGATGGTTTTACTCCTTCAGGCTCATTGTTAAGATCGTTAATGGTTATAGCAACAAATGACGTTGTCACTGAAAATAATTATTTTTTGAGAAATAATGAATCGGGTTGGGGCGTTCTCTCGCTTGAAGAGTTAATAGATTTCCAATTGCTTGAGCAATCACTAGGTCAAGAAAGCCTGACTCCGACTGGAAATATATGGATTCATGATAGTTATCGTGCTGAGTTTGATACCGTTGAGTGGTTAGCCCAACGAATAGCATCTAGTGCTTCAAATGACATTATTGAAAGCCCGTGGAATGGACAGGGTGCTGTTGGGCCGTTTCTGAAGACTGGTGAAGATTGGACAAAACGCCTAGTTCCGAGTCAAAATGAAGATTTTGAAATTGTGTTATCTTTCCCCGCAAAACCTGAGCCTTTTATGATTGATGATTTGCGATTGACGGTGAATATGTCGAATGGTTACACCGCTGTTGGAGGGGTTTACGACCCTGATGGATATTCTTCATTATTTGACTATGGAAATTTTGTCTTATCTGAAGTTGAGCAATCGAATGAGACAAGCGTTGCGGTAAAAATCCAATTAGAAGATTTAGTAGGAATCGAATGGTTAGACGTTACTGTCCACGGCGGCTACATCTCTCCAGGAAATAGTCCCGGAACCGTGGGCGTCGACGGCAACAGGGTTGGATTTGCACTTGCTGCAAAAGGGGTTATTAGAGATTCGATAAATTGGGAAGATTCGGATGGCGACGGGTTGCCGAATGTCCTAGATATGTGTCCTAATCAGCATGCTCAATCTTTTGATTTGGATATGAATGGTTGCCCTGATGATCGAGATAGCGATGGCGTCATTGACGAATATGATGATTGTCCGGATTCGAATGCTGAAGGGTTTGATAATAATTTAGATGGGTGTATAGACGATTATGATAGTGATGGAATTGGAGATAATGTTGACTTATGTGAGACCGAAGTTATCGACGAACGTTATCCTGTAAATGATGTTGGTTGCAGGCCCGTTGATTCCCCTATTTCGATAAGAGAAAAGGGAATTTTCGGGTTAAATGATGGCGTGTGGCATTCTATTATTGAAGTAAATTGGGAGGTAAATGACAATGACTTTGACCCATACCTCACCGGATCTAGGATAATGATAAATCAAACCAACAACAATTCTTTCTTCCCAATTGCCACTTGTAGTGCTCAAGAAGTCGTTGTGGTTGAAAATACTCACAAATGTACTTGGGACATTGATAACGATTTACCTATCTTCGACGTTACTGGGTATGGCTTGCACATACAGTTCTTTGCTCAGAGTCTAAATGCATCGCCTGAGGGTAATAATCAAATTATATATCTAGATTCTCAAATTTACTTCTCGACTCCTGATAGCATAAATTATGATTCTACTATCGATTCTGACAACCAGGGTTCGGCAAATTTTTCCCGCACAATTGGTTGGGGTTTTGTCACAATATTTTCCATTATGATATTACTGAGTAAATTGTGGTCTGTAGTCAGAGAAAACGATCGTTCTGAGGATAACGAACCGTTTTTATCATCAAAACCAGTAAATTTGAGTGAAAACGAGTGACTGTGGCTCATTTCTGTTCTCTCGGTAGACGATTTAAGGTAATTAAGACAAGGTCAACCTTGAAGTTCAATGTCGTATTGGCTCAGATATCCCCCGGGGGATGGTGAAAAAAATGAGTGACCGCCTTTATGTTGGAATTGACCTAGGAACATACCAATCTACTATCTCATCAAGTGCTGGTGCAAGCCACACAATTGAGACTATTGTAGGTAGACCGAAAGACCCAGTAGCAAGAAACTTTCTTGGACGTGATGTGCTATTTGGCAATGATGCTTTGAAAAATAAATTAGCATGTAATTTATATCGACCGATGGCTGCTGGAGTTGCTCAAGATGATGAAGCAAATCTAGCTGCTGCTAAGGCTTTTGTTTCACATCTTCTCGAAACTGTTGACCCTGAAGAATTTGACGAAGTGTTTGGTGTGATTTGTTCCCCAAGTCACGTTTCATTTACTGACAAGTCCAATCTTGTTGCTACCTTGAGAGGTCAAGTAAACGCAATTATGGTTGTAACGGAACCTTTTGCTACCGCTTACGGTATCGAAGAAATTGCCGGTTCAATTGTTGTTGATATTGGTGCTGGTACGACTGATATTGCTCGTATCCATGGGACCTTCCCCTCTGATGAAGACCAAATTACCATTCAAGAAGCAGGTGATTGGTTAGATTTGGGGCTGATGGAATTGGTTCAGAAGAAGTACACTGGTGCTCAAGTAACTAAGGACATGGTAAGGCGTTGGAAAGAGGCTTCATCATATGTTGGAAAAGATGTCAAAGAAGTTATGGTTGAGTTATCTGTAGAGGGAAAGAAGCAGGTAGTCGATATCGGTGACTTGATCGTTGAAGCTTGTGAATCAATAATCCCGCTTATTGCAAACGCGATAAAGAAGATTGTTGCCACGGCCGATCCTGAATATCAACCTGTGTTAAGAAATAACATCATTCTATCTGGCGGCGGTTCACTAATAGATGGAGTCGCAGCACGAATGGCAGAAGAAATATCTGATATTGGAGATGTTAATGTATGGTGTGTAGAAGATGCCATCAACAGTGTTGCAAACGGTGCACTAAAACTTGCTGGCGAAATGCCGGATGATATGTACACTTCTATTAACTGAACCTGTTTGTGGTTTTTTTAATTTGGTCGAGAATACGGCCTTTTTAGCCCAAAATGATTGGGAAAGTTCAAGAGTGGTTGATTACCGATAGGCGTCGTATGACAGTCGGCTCCTCGTCGCCCAGCGGGATAAAACGTGTTGGTGACAACTCTTCAGAAGAACGGGCTGCGCTGGAAGGAATGTTACAGGGATATCCAGTGGAACAGTTAGTCGAAGAGGTTCTTATTGCATGGGATGAATTAGCCAAAAGAAATGATGAGATGGTCTCGGTAAAACAGCGGCTTCGCGTGCTAGAACTTGATTTAGCAGAAAGAGAAGATATGGTTGCTCCTGAAATTGCTAGAATGAATGATTTAGAAGTCGAGCTGGAAGAGCGTCGAAGTCAGATGGTTCACCTAGAGCGCTTATTATCAGATGCTAGACAAGATTTGGCCGCACAACAGTCCTCTCTATCAAATGAAGAAAGGGTGCGGCTTGAAGATGAGGTTGTCGCTTTGAAGTCGCTAACCTCTGAACAAGATGAGGTCATTGGTGAAATGGAAGGCAGAGTTGCGCAGATGGTTGAAGCTCTTGAACGGGCGGCTGATGCTGGACTGACTTCGGTTACCGCTGATGAGGTGAGAAGCTTAAAATCACAAGTTGATAATATGACTAAGCAGTACGAAGTGGAATTATCAGCCAATAAAGCTTTAGAAGAAGAACGGCAAAGGCTTAGAGATATTGCCGATCGATTACGAGGCCTGCTAGATGCTCGCGATAATCGATTGACTGAACTGGAAGAACAATTGGAGAGAGTTATGCAAGGTCCACGTTCCGTTTCTGCTGAACATGATTACTTAGTAGAACAAATTGAAGAGTTGAAACGAAGGCTCTTAGAAAGAAATCGCGAATATGAGTCGCTTAGAAGGCGCGAAAGACGGTTGCATAGTGATGTCTTTGAAAGGGATGAAAGAATTCAGCAAATGTCGCTCACTATGAGCGACTTAGAATCTGCATTACAAGACAGAACCGCTGAATTAAGAGAGTTAGAGGGCATAAGAGAAACCATGTCTAACGAGTTAGACTCTGTTCGCCGGGGAGAGCGTACAAGGGAAGTTGTCGGAAGGGTGTTTGCCGATTCTCTCTCTTTAGTTAGAGGTCATGATGAACGTGAAATGAAACGTGAAATCTATTCTAATTCTCCCGACATCGAAAGAAAATTATCAACTCCTGATTTAGGTGATATGGCAAACTTAGCTGATGGCGGCAGGGTTGATCTTGATGTCGAAGAAACCGTTATCGAGCCCGGGATGGAGGTAGACACAAATCGACCTGCTGCACCCGGTGGTAGTGGTGACCCGGTAATTTTTGAGGATGAAGATTAATTACCCTTTGAAAAGCTAATCAATTCGTCTATCGATAAATGGTCCGCCGTATCTTTACAATAATGTGCTTTCACGACTTTGCCTTGCTCGTCAATCAAAATATCTACCGGTATTATCGATAATTTGCCGAGCGATAGCGTCAGTGGAAAATATCCTTTGAAAGTTGCTTGCATAAAAGTAAGAGGCGATCTTAGGGCGCCGATTAAGAACCGGCCAAATGATTTTACGACAGAATTCCTTTCGAAATGCTCGTAAGATTCATCAGCGACTATAGTGAATGGAGCATTATGTTTTTTCATGCGTTTGGTAAGTTCTCCAATTTTGGCATCAAAGACGCCCACCATAACCGTGTCTTCGGAAAACTCATTCCAGCGCTTGATTATTCGGTTAATTCTGATGTTGCAGAATGGACATGTCGAAAATCTAAAAAAAGTTAGAATTACTCTCTTGCCTAGATAATCAGTCATCTTGAATGTGCTTCCATCTGTTGCTGGCAGCGCGATATTAGGAGCGTTGGCTCCAGCCAATAATTTCGCCATGGCTTAATCACTTTAATCGGCAATAAAAAATTAGTTATCTAGTATTGAGCAAATGGTTGATATTTTGTTGGCTAAATCGTCTAAATCTGTAGCATCTTCAGTCAATGTGCCCGTAACAATCCAATCTGCACCGGAACTGGAGGCTAATTTAGCTTGCTCGGGGGTTCGAATACCGCCACCGACAATTATGGTTAGCCCTTCTGTGGTTCGAGCTGAGGCTATTAACTCCGGATTGACTGGCATGTCTGCTCCACTTCCAGCCTCTAAATACAATAGACTAAAACCATACATTGCCGCTGTTAATGAATATGCTTTTACTAGATCTACATCGTCTGGCATCAATAAATCTGCACTGCCAACCTCACCCACTTTACCACCAGGATGACAGACAAGATAACCAGTTGGTAGCGCATCGACGCCGAATTTATCTAAGTATGGAGCCCCTCTAAGTTGTTCTCCAACAAGAAATCTGCGGTCTGTTGAATTCATTAGCATCATGAAGGTTATTGCATCAGCTGCTGGTGAAAGTGCGTGAGAGCCTCCGGGAAATAACACCACTGGTATCTTCCATTTGTCTTCATCACCGTCTGGAGATTGGCTGGCGGCAAAGGCTCGCAACTCGAGACCTTCTTGAATTGCTACACATGTTGAATGGACTATCTCATCAGGAGTATCGGTAGATCCGCCGACAAATATCATTGCCGAGCCCGCCTCGACCGCAACGCATGCTCTATCTGAGGCAATGTCTGGAGTTTGCTTATCGGGATCGATTAGGGTGATGTGCCTAGTTTTACCCTTGGTATTCTTGACATAAGACAATATTGTACCATCATCGCGCCGCATGCCAATCGTTGTAGGCTCTAACCTACGACGCATATTTATTGCGGAGATATATTCGATTAAGGACTAAATCACATAGTTATCAATGAGTACCGTTTGGTGTAGTTATGAGCGAAGGCGCCCCTCTTAGAAGACTACTATCTCACATGAAGAGTCATAAGGGGACTATTCGTCTAGCTTCATTATGTTCAGTAACCAACAAAATTTTCGATTTAGCTCCGCCTCTATTGATCGGTTTGGCTGTGGATGTGGTAGTTCTGCGAGAAGATTCCTTTCTTGCTGGTCTCGGGTACGAGAACCCTTGGAACCAATTGATTTTGTTGTCGATTCTTACTTTTGCGATCTGGGGGCTTGAATCCCTGTTTGAATATTTTTATGGCGTATTGTGGCGTAATCTAGCTCAAACCGTTCAGCATGAATTACGATTAGATACTTTTAATCACGTCCAAAAACAGGGCATGGGATGGTTTGATGAACGGCAGAAGGGCGATATATTGGCAATATTAAACGATGATGTCAATCAATTAGAACGATTTCTCGATAAAGGCGCTAATGACTTACTTCAGGTTTCAACAACGGTAATCGTTGTTGGTGCGGTGTTTCTATTCATTTCTTGGGAAGTGGCAATGCTAGCAATAATTCCCATACCAGTAATTGTTTGGGGCTCATTTAGGTATCAACGTAGTCTTGAGCCAAAATATGCAGAAGTTAGAAATGCTGCTGGAAAAATGAATGCGTTGCTAGAGAATGATCTATCTGGTATGTCGACCATCCAATCGTTTACCTCAGAAGAGATTGAAGTTGCAAGAGTAAGGAGTTTAAGCGATGATTATCGAGAAGCAAATCGTAAGGCAATACGTTTGTCTGCAGCCTTCACCCCGCTAATTAGAATGGCAATATTATGCGGTTTTACCGCAACATTATTACTAGGGGGCTGGTACACGCTGGAAGGTACTTTAGCAGTAGGGGCATACTCAATACTGGTATTCATGACTCAGAGATTGCTATGGCCCCTGACTAGATTGGGAGAAACTTTCGACTTATACCAACGAGCAATGGCATCATCAACCAGAGTACTAGATGTGTTAACCTCGGAAATAGAAATTAAAGAGGGGGATTATACTCCGGAGCCTGAATTGGTCAAAACCAGTGATATTAGCTTCAACAATGTTTCATTTGCCTATCGTGGTAGAGAGAATACATTTACTGACTTATCATTAAATCTAGCCGCTGGTAAGACTACAGGAATTGTTGGGTCTACAGGCGCTGGAAAAACCACACTAACTAGGCTTATTCTGAGATTTGCGCAACCAGATTCCGGAACAATAACTTGGTGTGATGAAGCAACCAATAATTGGTCACTCAAACACCTGCGCTCATCAATAGCATTGGTTGAACAACACATCACGCTCTTTCCAACCTCAATTCTAGAAAATATACGATATGGTAATCCAAATGCATCGGACAACGAAGTGTATGAAGCTGCAAAAATCGCCGAGATAGCCGAATTCATCACCGGTTTGCCTGACCAATGGCAAACCATGGTTGGTGAGGGAGGGTACCGTTTATCTGGAGGTCAGCGGCAGCGTTTAGCAATCGCTCGGGCTGTGCTGAAGGATGCGCCCCTGTTAATATTGGATGAGGCCACCTCTGCAGTTGACAATGAGACGGAGGCTTCATTGCAACGATCAATAGATTATGTCTCAAAAAATCGAACAACAGTAATTATCGCCCACCGATTATCAACGATAAGGAATTGTGATACAATACTTGTCATGGATGCGGGAGCTATTGTTGAAACCGGCAGTCATGATGAATTGGTAAATCGTGGTGAGATTTACAGCAGATTATGGAAGGTGCAAACCGGGCAAAAGTAGCAAAAACGCATAGATGTATTATAAATCTTAACACTCTTTTATATACTCAATTAAAAAACCCGCATCTGAGAAATATGTTTAAATCAAACTTGAAGAGAACATCGAGCCTGCTTTTGATCGGAACCCTCGGCCTTTTGGCATTAGGAAACGTTAGCGCGAACAACATAGTTGGAGACGGATACATGGATGAGACCGATATGGTCGCCGTGTCTTTTTGGCTTGCAACTGCAATGATGCTTGCATCTACCGTTTTCTTCATGCTAGAGCGCCAAAATGTAGCGCCTAAGTGGCGAACATCAATGACCGTTGCAGCACTAGTAACTGGTGTTGCATGGTACCACTACACCTACATGAGGAAGCACTGGGAAGCTTTCGAAACATCCCCACTAGTCATGCGATACATTGACTGGTTGATTACTGTCCCACTACAAGTTGCTGAATTCTACCTAATTCTAGCTGCTATTGGTGCTGCTACTGCTGCACTATTCTGGAGACTCTTCGGAGCATCTCTAGTTATGCTAGTTGCTGGTTTCCTAGCAGAGTCCGGAGAAATGGACGACGGTCTAACCTGGCCATTGTTCGCTATCGGTGTCGCTGCATGGATTTACATCATCTACGAGATCTGGGCTGGTGAAGCAAAGGAGAACGTTAGCGGTGCAAGCGAAGGAACACAATTCGCTTTCAAGGCTATGGCAATCATCCTAACCGTTGGATGGGCTATCTACCCAATCGGTTTCATCATGGGCGAAGGCGGAGATTCTGGCGATATAGAGATGCTAAACATCCTCTACAACATCGCTGACGTAGTCAACAAGACTGCTTTCGGTATGATGGTTTGGTATGCAGCAACAATGGATACCAAAGCAGCTGGATCTGAAGAGTGATTACCCACTAGAGAGTTTGCGAATAAGTGCTTCAATGGTTAGCCATTGAAGTCTGTTCCAAACAAATGCGAAGAGGAGCCAGGCAGTGGTGTATATCACCACTGCCAGGCTCGCTTCCATAACTGACCAATATCTTTCATTTTCGATATTGGAGAATAATGTTAACGGTATAAAATGAAGGACATAGATAGTCAAAGACAATCTACCACAGTATTCAAACATTGATATCTGTAACTCTTGAATTATTAACCAGAAAATGAGCACCCCTGTCATTGAGCCGATCATAAAGCCAATATTAGCAGGAAAGAAGTTTAGGTAAGCTCCCTTAGTTGGATGCGCCCAAATACTTCCTTCTTCGTTGGCAAGTATCAGCGATACAAGACAATAGGACATTCCTATAATTATCAGTAACAAGGTGGTGTTATTCCTTGGAAGTGTTTTCCCCCCCTCCGTAATGGAACTTCCAAGGAATGCACCAACCACTGCGAACGTTATCCATGGAAATAATGGATATGTTCCAGTAAAAAATAAGTGACTAACAAGTATTGTTACGTTGTTAGTCGAGACTCTAAAATCCCAATCGTTGGTGCCTTGAATGTTATAGATAAAACTAGAAAGCCCGTAGATAAGTAATATAGAAATTGAGAATACTAGAAAACTGACATTGTTATTAGCCATATTAACGATTAATGGCTTTATGAGTATTAGCAAGGCAAACAGTGACAATATACCGGGAGTTAACGGATCAAATAAGTGTGGAGAGAATAAATTTACCAACAATTGTAGCAAAAGTAGAATTGTGGCTTTGATAATATTGCCATTGGTGGTGGATTTGGATCTAACTAGTCCCCAGCCAAATATCGTTACGAAAAGTGGTGCTGCTAAGCCACCTAAACCAGCGACTAGATATGCTATCCAAGTACTCTGAGCAGAATTATGTGGATTCCAGGTTGCTGCAGCGTGCACCATTACCATTAGTAATACTGCTAACCCTCTAAGTGAATCTATTTCTCTGAACCGTGCCAAATTTGACATTTTAATCAATTATTAGCCATTACATATTCTACTGCATTACGGAAAATTTGCAGCCCTTGACCTTCCCAATCGATGTCTGAATCTATCGTAGGAGCGGTCCCTCTAGTAAAATCTGGATGTAGCCACTGCGCATAAATTGCTTCGGGGTGCGGCATTAATCCAAATACCAAACCAGTACTATCGGAAATACCAGCGATATTCATCATGCTTCCGTTTGGGGATATCGGGAATGGTAATACTGTGTCCTTATCGATTGAGGCATTCGTATCATTAGGATCGATGTAGCGAACTGCAATCTGATTGTTCGCCGCAAGTTTGGTCAAATTTTCTCTATCTGGCATTACATATTTTCCTTCACCATGACGCACAGGACAGTCGATTTGAGTCATACCTTTGGTCCATATACAGTTGCTGTGTTGATTGAATTCCAATGTAACCCAGCGATCTTCATAACGTCCAGAATCGTTTAGTGTCAGGCTTGCTCGTTGGATGAAGTCTGGGACTTCTCCTTCTGGCCCCGGTAGTAGTCCTGTCTTGACTAATACTTGGAAACCATTACAAATGCCTATAATTGGTTTACCGGCACCAATGAACTTAGTCAACTCTTCACGTAAAGAGAATCGCATTCTGTTACCCATTAATCGGCCACTACCCAAGTGATCTCCAAAGGAAAATCCTCCCGGAACGGCAAGTATGTCATAATTGGCTAAATCATCAGCACCAGAAATAAACGAGTTGAGGTGAACCCTAGTAGAATGGCCCCCGACCATATCGAAAACCGCAGCAGTCTCATGATCGCAATTGATGCCAAAACCGAATAATACGGCGACTTTGGGGGTATACATCATAACTCACCTCCGCTCATGTCAAGTGTTCCTTGCCATGACTGCACCATATCCGAAACTTGCACATTAATCAATGATTCAAACCCGTCCACTATGGCTAATGTGTCAGATTCTTCAACAACTCCAAGATAAGTCGTTGTACTTCCAGACATTGATTCGAGGAATTCTTCTTCATGCTCTGGAGATATAGCTACAACAATTCTGCCGAGGGATTCACCCCACAATCTTGCCCATAATGGACAATCTCCAGTACCATCAAGGTCAATAGTTGCACCAATTCTGCCGCCAATACACATCTCAGCAAGAGTGACACCAATTCCTCCCTCTGAACAATCGTGGGCTGTTTTCACTAAACCGGTATTGATTGCTGTGCTTAATGACCGGTAGGATTTAAACAATTTTTCTGGATTTGTCAGCCTTGGAACCTTACCACCAATACCAATAGTTTGCCCGCTTTCAGTCAGCATGAAAGAGACCTCTGATGCACCTAATTCGTCCAATGATT
>OCVP010001144.1_pt1 | contig 11457 bp, 10 predicted proteins | sample 1539171 | NCBI WGS metagenome assembly OCVP01 (sample SAMEA51879418, study PRJEB22527) | metagenome
GTAGCAAAGTCAAGTTTTTTGAAGTTTTTGCTTGACAAGCGTTTTTTCCAAAACTTCTTAAAAATGTGAGATCAAAAAATCTTATTTTTGATTCTCAAATCTTCAATCTATATAAAGGATAGTTATGAAATATGTAAAAAGTATAATCTCTGTTCTTTTTCTTTTAATTTTTTACACGCATTCATCGTTAGCTTATCAGGAAGCTCCGATGTTAAGTAAATTAGTTAAGCAGGGGAAACTTCCTCCTGTAGATCAAAGATTGCCTGATAATCCTTTAGTTGAAACTCCAGTAAGTGAAATAGGTAAGTATGGTGACAAACTGGTTTTGGGAACTGCTTTTTTTCTAGATGATGAAAGACTCCCATCAAGAGTTGACCGAAACGGTTTTTTTCAATTCACGTACCCTTTTCCTTCAGAAGGCCCCATAAGACCAAATTTAGCTGAATCATGGAGTTGGAATAGTGATGGAACAGAACTTAAAATAAAACTAAGAAAGGGTATAAAATGGTCCGATGGAGAACCATTTACAGTAGATGATGTAATATTTTTTATGGAAGATATAGTTGATGATAAAAATGTTGCATACATTTGGTTTTATGAAGGAAACTTTTACGAAGTAAGTGGAAATTTCCCAAAAGTAACAAAAATTGATGACTTTAACCTTAAAATTAATTATAAGGACAAAGCATTTCTCTTTGAGAAAAAATATTCAAATGTTGTGTGGGCAGCATTGCCAAAACATCATTTTTCTAAGTTTCACCCAAAATATAATTCAAGTTCTTCTTACGAAGTTTTGAATGAGAAATTGAAAATTCTTGGAAAAAACTCAGAGGGTGGCAGAGTAACTTTGAATGCTTGGGTCGTAGATGAGTATGTTCCAGATGGCAAACTCCACATGACTAGAAATCCATATTATTGGAAAGTTGACTCAGCAGGAAATCAACTACCGTATTTTGATGAATTTGAAATTCTAATTGCAGGTGATAGACCAGCTGTAGGCCTTGGAAATATGACTGGTGAATATGATCATGATCATATGTGGACAGGATTTCCTCATTATTCAATGTGGTTAGAAGAGCAAGGAAAAACTAATAGAGATTACTCTATTGGATTTTCAAATGCACCCGGGATGAAAATTAGTTTTAATTTTGATGCAGAAGACAAAGAAGCAAGAACTGTAAATAGAAATGTCCATTTTCGAAGAGCACTATCATTAGCAATTGATAGAAAAAATATTTCAAGAGCACTTGCTTTTGATCTTATGACACCAATTGGAGCATCATGGGCTCCAGATTCTCCATATTTTGATAAGGATTCTGGATATCTTTATTCAGAATACAATCCAACTAAAGCACGAAAGATTCTAGATGATGCAAATATAATTGATAGAGATGGAGATGGTGTTAGAGAACTGCCTACTGGCGAAAAACTTGAAATGATTTGGGATATGTATGCTCATGACTTATATACACCCATGTCAGAAATGATAGTCGCATCAGTCTCAGAAGTTGGTATTAAGCTGATATTAAATGAGGCTCATCAAACTTTATATCGGAAAAATTATGATGCTGGAAATTATGAAATGTCTACTCATGATTTTACAGATTATAACGAGCCTTTATTAGCAATAGAAAAGTGGATTCCTACTAAGGCGGGATCACCACATTTTCATAAAGATGCTTATGAAAAAGGTGGTTTTTCACCTGAATATGAAGAATTTTCAAGACTTCTTAAAACTGCTGCTACAGCAAGTATTGAAGAAGGTATAAAACTCGGTCGAAGAGCTGGTAAATTAATGGCTGAAAATGTTTTTATGATACATGTAGGGGTAAGAAAGAGACCTTTTATTAATCAGAATAGACTTGGTAATATGGTGCTTGAGTCAACTAGAGTTCAAGAATATGGCAATTTTGATCCCCCGTTTAGATACATGCAAGTTTACGCAAAATATAAGGCAAATAGGCCAAATTAATTAGTATATATGCCAGGAATTAAATAGATAAAAATATTTAATTCCTGGTGTTTTTAATAAAAATAATAAAAATTGAAAAAAAAATAAATAAATTTATCCTTCCTTATCTACTTAAAAAATGGGCCTTTTTATCTATGCGTTTAAAAGATTCATTTTTTCTATCCCAATTGTAGTTCTAATTTCAATATTATGTTTTGGCATAATCCAGTTGCCACCTGGTGATTATGCAGATGCTTATGCTGCTCTTGCGGCATCAACAGGTGGCGGAACTGTCTCAAAAGAATATATCGATCAATTAAGAGAAAGGTATGGTTTAGATCAGCCATTTTGGGTTCAGTATTGGAAATGGGTCAAAGGCTTTCCGAGTGGTGATTTTGGAATTGCAATGTCATTACAAGGAACACCGGTAGTAGAACTTTTAAAGGAACGACTACCTATGACACTATTTTTAAATTTTAGTGCATTAATTTTTGCATTAATGATTGCACTTCCAATTGGATTATACTCTGCAACGCATAAATATAGTATCTTGGATTATATTTTAACATTAATTGCCTTTATTGGTATTGCCATTCCTGGCTTTATTCTAGCAGTATTAATAATCGCAATTTCAATTTTCTATTTTGATTCAGCATATATAGGACGTTTGTATTCAAATGAATTTATTGGGAAAGAATGGAATTATGAAAAAATAATTGATTTTTTAAAACATCTCCCAGTACCAATCATTGCCATTGGAATTGCTCAAACATCTAATACAATGCGGATAATGAGAGGAAACATGTTAGATGTTTTAAAACAACCTTTCATCCAAACTGCTAGATCTAAAGGGCTATCAGAAAATGCTGTAAATTGGAAACATGCTGCAAGAATAGCTATTAACCCAATAATTAGTAGAATAGGGGTTTATTTACCAGAAATTATTGCTACAGAAATGTTAGTTTCAATTGTTTTGAATTTAAATACAATTGGACCTTTATTTTACGATTCGTTGATATCTCAAGATATGTATTTAGCGGGGACAATTTTATTAGTTATTTCAGTTATTTTAGTAATAGGCAACTTATTAGCTGATATTGTTCTTGCCATAAGTGATCCACGAATTAAACACGAATTAATTTAAAAAATTGATTTTCAAAAAAAAAGAAGAAATTGAAAAAGAAAGTTATATAGTCCTTTCTGAAGGACAACTTATGTTACGTCAATTTCTCAAGCATAGAGTTGCTGTATTCTCGTTAGTAATTCTTTTAATTCTATATATAATTGTAATATTTGCAGATTTTTTTTCACCTTATGGAATGTTAACAAATCATAAATATTATTTATATGCTCCACCCCAAATTACTAAAATAAATTTTTTTGATGACGAGGGTAAGTTTCATTTTAGACCTTTTATTTATAGACAAGAAGCTGTAAGAGATCCAAAAACTTTAAGATTTGTTTATAAAGGTGATAAATCGAAAAAAGATTTTATTTATTTTTTTGTAAAAGGGGAGCCTTATGAAATGCTTGGTTTTATTAAAAGTGATATACACTTTTTTGGAGTAAAAGAGGGTAAACTATTTTTACTTGGCACTGATATAATTGGTAGAGATTTACTATCAAGAATTATTTTTGGTGGCAGAGTGTCACTGTCAATTGGTTTAATAGGTGTAATTATATTAGTATTTATTGGAACAATAGTAGGAACAATTTCAGGATATTATGGAGGATGGGCTGACAATTTAATACAAAGATTTATAGAAATAATTAGAACAATACCTCAAGTTGCCCTATGGATGGCATTAGCTGCAGTCATTCCAAAAGAATGGCCTTCAACTTATGTATATTTAGGAATTGTAATAATTTTTGGATTGATAAGTTGGGCTGGATTAGCGAGAGAAGTCAGAGGTAAAGTTTTAGCGATTAGAAGATCAGATTATATTTATGCTGCAGAGGTATCTGGTGCAAGTTCACTTAGAATAATATTTCAACATATTATTCCCAATGTTTTAAGTCACATAATAGTTATCGCAACGTTAAGCATACCAATAATGATTATCGGAGAAGCCGCATTAAGTTTTTTAGGTCTTGGAATAAAACCTCCTATGACTAGTTGGGGTTTATTACTTACTCAATTAAGAGAGGTACAGACATTAAAACATTATCCTTGGTTAATTTGTCCTGCTGGCTTCATCGTGATATCTGTTCTCTGTTACAACTTTATCGGAGATGCTTTAAGAGATGTGAATGACCCTCATTCAAGATAATTCAATATATTTATCCTTACCAAATGAGTATTTCTGAAAAAAACAAATTAATTGATGTTAGAGATCTTGCAGTTTATTTTCATATTGAACAAGGAATTGTTAAGTCTGTTGATGGAGTAAGTTTTAGTATTGATAGAGGGAAATCACTTGGTCTTGTCGGGGAAAGTGGTTGTGGAAAGACCATTACCGCATTGTCATTACTTCTTTTACATCCACAACCTGAGGGGAAAATCGAAAGAGGAAATATTTTTTTCTATCCTGAAGAAGGAAGACCCATTGATATAACAAAACTTGGTATAAATAGTAAAGATATTCGTCAAAGAAGAGGAAATGATATATCAATGATATTCCAAGAACCTATGATGTCATTGAATCCTGTCCATACTATAGGGCAACAACTAATAGAAACTATAAGATTGCATCAAAAAGTTGATAAAAATACCGCTAATATTATTGCTACTGAAGCATTAGAACGAGTAAGGATATCTGCACCCAAAAGAAGAATGAAGGAATATCCTTTTCAATTGAGTGGAGGAATGAGACAAAGAGTAATGATTGCAATAGCTTTGTCATGTAATCCAAAACTTCTTATCGCTGATGAACCTACAACTGCACTAGATGTAACAATTGAAGCTGAAATTTTAAATTTAATACAAGAGCTTAAAAGTGAGTTGAACATGTCGATGTTAATGATTACACATGATTTAGGTGTAATTGGTGAAGTTACTGATGAAGTTGCTGTAATGTATGTTGGTAAGGTTGTAGAAAGAACCAGTACCAAGAAGTTATTTTCTGAACCACTACACCCATATACAAAAGCTTTATTTAAATCTCGTCCGAGAATAAATTCTAGTGAAAGACTATCTTCGATAGATGGAACAGTACCTAGTCCTTACTCACAAACTAAAGGCTGTAGTTTTGCACCAAGATGTGAGGTGGCAATGGATATTTGTAAAAATAAATCTCCTGAACTGATAGATCTTGGTGAGCATCACGTTAGTTGCTGGAAATATAATAAGGAGGAAATATAGCTACCTCAACAGAAAATATATTAGAAGTTAAAGGGCTAAAAAAGTACTTTGAAATACGTAAAGGCTTTTTAAACAAAATAGTTGGATACAATAAAAGTGTTAATGATGTCGAATTCACTATAAAAAAAGGTGAAACAGTTGGACTGGTTGGGGAAAGTGGCTCAGGAAAAACAACTCTTGGAAGATGCATTGTACGACTGTACGATTCAACAGCTGGTAGTATTAAATTCAATGTGAATGGAAAAATGACAGAATTAACGAATTTATCTACCAAGGAAATGAAAAAAATTAGGAAGAATTTTCAAATGCTCTTTCAAGACGTTTATTCTTCTCTAGATACAAGGATGAAAATTTCTAAAATAGTTACAGAACCACTAGATATTCATAATATTGGAACTCGCAAAGATAGAATTGATAGAGCTAAAGAACTTATGTTAAAAGTTGGTTTATCTGATGCTGATCTAGAAAAATATCCACATCAATTCAGTGGAGGACAGAGGCAGCGTATTGGTATAACTCGAGCCTTAAGTATAAATCCAGAATTTATTATATGTGATGAACCTGTTTCAGCTCTAGATGTTTCTGTTCAGGCTCAAATATTAAATCTACTTGTTGATTTAAAAAATGAATTTAACTTAAGTTATCTTTTCATAGCTCATGATTTGAGTGTAGTAAAATATATTAGTGATAAAATAATTGTAATGTATTTAGGTAAAATTTTAGAGATTGCTTCTTCCTCAGATATTTATGAATCTCCACAACATCCTTATACAGAGGCTTTGTTAGCGGCAGTGTCAAAGAATGAGGCAGGGAGTAAAAGAGATATACTATTAAAAGGTAATATTCCTGATCCTTCAAATCCACCATCAGGTTGTGTTTTACATCCACGTTGTTCATATGCAAAGGATGAATGTATGAAAATTACACCCGAATTAATTCCTATAACCGGGAAGCCTAATGCATTTTCAGCATGTCATTTTACAAATGATTTAAATCTTAAATCCTTTATATAGATAAGAAATGAGTAGAAGACTAGTTGCAGGTGTAGATTGTTCTACACAATCAACAAAAGTTTTAGTTGTTGATGTAGAAAATGGTGAAATAAAAGGCTCTGGTAAAGTCTCACATGACGTTTATCGTTCTGGCGGTGCGAGTGAAACAGATCCAGAAAATTGGTGGGCTGCTTTAGCCAAAGCAATTTCTAAAACGGGGCTTGCTACTAAAATTGAAGCAATTTCTATAGCGGCACAACAACTTGGTGTTGTTACTCTTGATAAAAATCATAAACCCCTAAGAAGGGCAATATTATGGGATGATACAAGGTCAGCTAAGAAAGCTGAAGAACTTGTTTCTGAATTAGGCGGACCTGAGGCTGTTACAAATTTAATTGGAACACAACCTTTAGCAGGATTTACAGTTTGTTCTTGGGCATGGTTAAAAGATGCAGAATCCAAAATTGCTGAAAAAACAGCTTATATCCGAAATCCTCATGATTATGTGACAGAAAAGCTTACAGGAAATGGAGTTACAGACAGAGGAGATGCATCAGGAACAGGATGGTGGTCAAGCCGAACGAATCAATACATTAAAGAAGTTTTAGATCATCCATTGGTAAGTTTAAAACAATCTGTTCTTCCTAAAGTTCTTGAACCAAATGATCCTGCAGGCAGTTTAATTAAATCTGCTGCAGACTGGACAGGACTTAAAGAGGGAATCCCAGTAGCTTGTGGAACAGGTGATAATGCTGCAGCAGCACTTGGATTGGCAATTAATCCTGGTACACCCGTTATTAGCCTTGGCACCTCAGGGACAGCATTTTTACGTTCTAAAACAGCGCCAAGGGATGTGTCAGGACAAGTTTTCGCACATGCCTCAGCTAGTGGTGATCATTTACCTCTGACATGTACTTTAAATGCCACACTTGCTGTAGACAATATCGCAAAATTATTTGGAATTAAAAGAGAATCAGTAAGTGAAAAAACAAATGTTGTTATGATGCCTTTTTTAAGTGGAGAAAGACTCCCCAATTATCCTAACTCAAGAGGAAGCCTATATGGCGTCGATCATTCAACTACATCGGGAGAGATTTTACTAGCTGCATATGAGGGAGTTGTATATTCACTTGTAGAATCATTAGAGGTCTTGAACAAACATTCTTCTGGAATTCCAGAAGATTCTCCCATAATTTTGGTAGGAGGTGGAGCAAAAGGGAAGATATGGCAGGATACAGTATCGCGTTTATCAGGTCGTAACATCATTATACCAAAATCCGAAGAACTTGTTGCTTATGGGGCAGCTTCTCAAGCAGCAGGTGTTTTAAATAATGAAAACGCAATTGATATTTCTTCAAGGTGGAATGTTTCTGACGGCGAAAAGGTATATTCTAACGGTAAAGATATAAAATCTATAGAACGTATTAGAGAAATTCGCGAATTAGCACATGAGATAAATTCAACTAATATATTCAGTAGATAGAAAAAGATCGATGGATAAATTTCTAAAATCAATTAGAGACCTAACCAATATAACTGGTCCATCTGGAAGAGAAAGTATAGTAGCCAATTATATTAAAAATAATTGGAATAAATATGGAGATGTTAAAGAAGATAGACTTGGAAATTTAAGTATTACGATTGGCAACAATGGTCCTCACATAGCTTTTTCTGCTCATATGGATGAAGTAGGATTTGTAGTAAAATACATAGATGATGATGGTTTCATAAGTCTAAATAAATTAGGAGGAATTCCAGAAAGAGTACTAACAGGACAAAAAATATTAATTCTTGGAAGCAAAGGAATAATTCAAGGAGTATTTACTACCTGGCCACATCATTTAACTCCTGAGAGTGAAAAATATAAGGTGAAACCTATAGGAGAATGCTGGGTAGATGTTGGAGCATTTAATAAAAGTGAGGTAGAAAATATTGGTCTTAGAGTGGGTGATTTTGGTGTTTATGCAAGAAGTTGGCATGTTGAGGGTAATTCCATATTTGCAAATTCTCTTGATAATAGAGCCGGATTAGCATCAATAAGTCAATTACTTGAAAAAGTTAAAAAAACAAAAAATTATAAACTTTCTCTTATTGCTAGTGTACAAGAAGAGTTTTGTGTTAGAGCCCTTACTCCAACAGTTAAAGAATTAAATCCTGATGTACACGTGATTATTGATATTAGTCCCGCAACTGACACACCGGAAATGCTAGGATATAGTGACTTAAAACTTGGAAACGGACCAACTTTACATCTTCATAGTTTTCATGGTCGTGGAACATTAGGCGGTGTCTTGCCTCCTTCTTGGCTTGTAGATTATGTAGAGGATTGTGCCAAAGACATTGAAATACCCATTCAAAGATCTAGTATTGTAGGTTTAATCACAGATGGGGCATTTACTCAACATCTTAACTATGGTATCCCTACCGTAGAAATTGGTTTCCCTGTTCGGTATACACATTGTCCTGTTGAAGTATGTTCATTAATTGATTTAAATAATCTTGTAAATTTAATAGATAATATTTCAAAAGGTTTTTATAAATTTTATTCAGAGAAATCTTTTTAAAAAGTAATTATGTAATATGAATTGGGAAGTTAAATGTCAGAAAATCAGTCGAGGAATTCGTGAACGTGTTTTAGAGCATACAATCAACCACGGAGGTTATCTCAGCCAAGCTTGTTCTTCAGCAGAAATATTCAGTATTCTTTATAATAAGTCAATGAAACTTGGGCCAAGTGAAGGTTTGTTTTCTACTCATAAATTTGAAGGTACACCCTCTGTAAACAATCCTCATCCGCAAAAAGGATTCCTTTACAATGGCGCAAAAAATCCAGACTTAGATCGTTTCTTTTTGTCTCCTTCACACTATGCATTAACCTTATATGCCGCACTAATCGAAACTAAAAGACTTAATGATAAGTCTCTAAAAGAATTTAATAAAGATGGTAGTGTTTTAGATATGATCGGTTCTGAGCACTCTCCGGGACATGAAACCAACGGAGGTTCATTTGGGCAAACTATTTCTCAGGCTGCAGGTGTAGCTTGGGCTAGGAGGAGGAAAAAAGAAAAAGGTCTTGTTTGGTTGTTTTTATCAGATGGTGAGTTTCAAGAAGGACAAACATGGGAAGCTTTAATGTCAATGGCATTTCATAAAATTAGTAATTTGAAAATAGTTGTTGATGTTAACGGGCAACAAGTCGATGGTAAGACATGTGACGTTATGAATTTAGAACCATTATTAGAAAAAATTTCATCTTTTGGTGCATGTGTTAAACAAGTCGATGGTCATGATTTAGTTGCTTTAAATAATGCTTTTAGAACTATTCATCATGATAAACCTCTTGTTGTCCTTGCTAAAACTTCACCCTTTAGAGGTATGGAAATTCTTGAAAAAAGATATCCTTTTCTTCATTACGTAAGATTTAAAGACGAGAATGAAAAAGAAGAATTCAAGAGTTTCTTAAATGATATGAAATTAAGATAAACACAATTCTATATATGGAATTTTTAAAAAGAGTACACGCTAAAAATATACTTAAGTGGGGGGGCGCTAATCAAAATGCTGTAGTCTTATCAGGTGATCTGACAACTTCTTGTGAAATAGATGAGTTTAGAAGTGCATATCCAGAAAGATTCATTTCGCTTGGCTTGATGGAACAAAACATGATGAGTTTTGCAGCTGGTCTAGCAAGAGAGGGATTATTGCCACTTGTGCATACTTTTTCTGTTTTTATGTATAGGCGCGCTCTTGATCAAATTGAAATGTCAATTGCTTATCCGAATCTTCCAGTAAAAATATTTGGTTTTTTACCTGGTGTAACAACTCCTGGAGGAGCAAGCCATCAAGCACTTAATGATATTGCTGTAATGCGTTCTCTTCCAAACATGTCAATTATTGAAACAGGAGATGCTACTGATGTCGAGAATGTTCTTGAAATATCTAAAAACATTAATGGACCAGTTTATATTAGAATGATTCGTGGTGAGATACCCAGACTTTTCCCAAAAGAAAATCCTACAGTTTTTGGTCAGTCAAGAAAATTATCTGAAGGGAATGATATAGCTCTTCTTACATCTGGGATTTGTACAGAAGAAAGCCTCAATGTAACAAATCAACTTAGGGAAAAGGGGATTACTATACAACATCTTCATATTACCACTCTAAAACCTTTCGGAGACTCTTTAATAGAGGATGCTTTAACGAAAGTTAAGTATGGTATAATTACCATGGAAAACCATACTACAGTTGGAGGTTTAGGAACATGTGTTGCTGAACTAATTGCAAAAAAAGGTCTACCAAAAAAATTAATTAAAATTGCTATTAATGATACTTACCTTCATGGGGCAAGTCGTGATTATTTAATGAATGAATATAAAATTAATTCTAAAGAATTAATACTAGCTGTTGAAAAGTTAGTGAAATATAAATTAGATTTAATTATGAATGATAATATAAATTTTAGAAAAAAAGGATTTATAAGTGAAGCTCAGCCAGAAGCCTTATAACAAAACAAAAATATTTTTCCAAAGAAAAAAAATTATGGAGTAGTTTTTATCAATTTTTAAAGATGAATTCTGAGAATAAATTTATTTTGTTGAAAATTCTTCAAGAAATTGAATTTAATTTAAAAAATTCCAATATAGATTTTGAAGGATTAATAGAAATGATCATAAATAAAAGAATTTTTATTACAGGTGCTGGCAGAACCGGACTTATAATGAAAAGTTTTGGTATCAGATTAATGCAACTCGGTTTTGATGTTTTTTTTATTGGGGATACAAATACACCTTCCACTAGCAAACATGATTTATTAATTATTGGATCTTCTTCTGGAGAAACGAACACAATATCAGCAGTAGCGAGAAAATCGAAAAAAATTGGAATCAATATAATTTTATTTACATCAAATGAGGTTTCAACAATAGCTAAATATGCAAAAAAGATTATTTCAGTTGGAGCCAAAACCTCTGAATTAGAAAAGGAGACTTCTAATAATTCATTTCAGCCTATGTCAAATCTATTTGAACAAAATCTGATAATTATTCTAGATACACTTACAATTCTATTAATGGAAAAAATGGGGATAAAGCAAGATGAGTTGCATTCTAGACATGCTAATCTTGAATAAATATTCATCAATTTTTTAATAATTAATCTAAATTAACCTTGGAAGTGATATTATTTCAATCAAATATAAAAATAATAAAATTTGG
>OCVP010001145.1_pt1 | contig 11446 bp, 9 predicted proteins | sample 1539171 | NCBI WGS metagenome assembly OCVP01 (sample SAMEA51879418, study PRJEB22527) | metagenome
GGCTCTTTTATAGATGGACTAATAACAATAGGTGTTGGATCAATAATTGATGGTAATACAGATGCCAAACAACCTCTTACATATGGTGGAACAATGGAAATAACTGGAGGGAAAAACAGTGGAACAACTTCTTTCTTGAATCTTGCATTCGATGTTGGGCCTTTAGAGATTATTGGAGGATATAGAATGTGGGATGTTACTGCTAAAGAACAGGACATTAAAGTCAGATTTCCTGCTCCCTACAATGTAAGCAATTCAGATTCTAAAAGTACTGACGGTATGAAATCAAAATATAACGAAATGACTCTAGGTGTAGGTATTAAATTCTAAAACAATTATTGATATAATTTAGTTATAACTAAATTGATTTGATCCGTCCCAGGCAAAAATTTTCTGCCTTTTGTTTGGAAGGGAACCACCTGAATACGACCTCATAATCACCTTGTTTTTCGATCACCTCCCAAGCCATTTGGAAAGTTAAATAAAAGATAACAATCCCTCAAATAGTGAATCGGCTCGACTAGTCCATGACAGTTCAATAATTCTACATTTACATTTTGGGAAAATTATCCTGGTCGATAAAACTGTTAGCATCATTGTCCTTCTTTGATATTTATTTCTGAACCTTCCAATTAAATAATCATTTCTACGGTATGAGCTAGATCCAAATCGTCTTGCAGAACCCGACAAAACATTGAAAATAAGCTCACGGCACTAAAATTCTGAGCCAAAAGCTAAAATATGAAATATTTTTTTTTATCAATATGTTGTGTTGTTTTTCTAACAATAGTTCAACTTCAGGCTAGCGAAAATTCTCTAAGAACGAACTGGGGAGCAGTTTTAAAAGTTCTTGTCGATAAAGAGGATGAAGTAGATAGAGTCACAAAAAACTGGGGTAATTGGATAAAAGAGACTCATCCACTTGGAACGGATGATGAAAATAATTTAATGAATCTTTCAATTACTAAGGGTGAACCATCTAATGGATATATTTATTATATAATTGCTGAAATCTATCCAACTAATGCAGGTTTAAAGAACCACCAGAAGATTTACAGTGAAACTAGCAATACAGACAGATATAGAAGTGTGTTTGCAGAATTGAGGAGTGTAGCAGGGCCTTATTTCATACCTGGAGCTACACAAAGGCATACTGTTTATAATCTGGTACCTTCAGATAATCGCTGATTTTTTTTGCATCTCTATAAATTAAAGATTATTTACTTGGAAGTGATCATCAACAGATTACTTCCAGGTTTTTCTTTTGATCACTTCCTAGACCATTTGTCAGAATTTTAGTAAAGAGGGGTGGGGAACAATACAGGCACTTGCGACTAACTATGACATCCTATCCCTCTATTCGGGGAAGAATTTGGCAAATAGGATTCCTATTTTTTGGAGGGCGCCCTTTGGGTGGGGAGGGAGAGTTACCTTAAAATTAATTGATAATGTGAGGGCTAGACAAAAAAAAAGTTTAATTAGTCTAGATTTTATAATTTAGACTTAAATACTATTTTTTGATTTACATTAATATCTTACAACTTTACCCCATAAGAATTGTGAAGGACCAAATCCCAACCTTGCTGCTTCCATTTTTAATAGACGATTATGATCTATCATCATGTTGATCTTAGGACCATAAATTTCAATATATTTACTTAATATATCTTGATTGTCTGCTTCAACAATAAATTGTGATAATTCTAATGGGCTTATAATCGAATCAATAACACTCCATCTATAATCAATTTTATCAAGATTTTCAGTCAAACCTTCAGACTCAATAACAATTTTCCAGCAACCAGCTTTTAGGTATTTAGTTGATTGTTTTATTAGCCGATTAATAAAAATGGCATTATCGTCAATTTCAGAATGCGCAAAAGCGACACCTATTTCGTTCAATACTCTAATACCCTTACTGGATATTCTTTCAATTAAATGACACATTTCAATATCATCTATAGACCTGGCGATGCTAGATATTTCAATAATATCAATTCCTAAATCTACAGACTTATCAATATATTCATTGACAACTTTTTTGCCTCCTGATAATGCTGCGTCCATAACAGGATTACCTATACCTACTAAAACATTATGCTTTTTACATGTTGAAACATAATCGATTAATGATTTTTCAGACATTAAAGCAGCCTGTTTACCTGAAATTTTGAATATATCCACATACTCATGGTATGCCTCTAAATAGTCTTCAATGTATTTCCCTAATATCACAGGTGATCTTACATAATTAATTCCGGTATCCCTTGGTTTTTCGTCTCTTTTCAAAAGAGGTAAATTTGGGAAAGCTGTTTTTATCATATTAAATTGATTTATTTTATTAGTTTAATTCACCACCCAACCACCATGGCATATCAATGATTTCACCTATGAGTCCATTAGGGAATTGTAAAGTTAATAAGGAAGATAAAAACCATAATATTGACAATAAAATAATTGAAATCATAATAGATAATTTAAAATCTTTTTTATTATGCAAAACAATAAATATATTTATAAACATTACAGAAGCAATAGGAAATCCAAAGATATAATTCATAAATAAATATATAATCAGTCCTGAAAAATATACAAATTGATTTTTAAAACCACTTGATTCTTCGAATATATTAAGACCTACATATCTGAGTATAATATTTTTCATGAACAAAGAGTTATTTGATTCAAAATATTTCAATAAAAATATAATTGAAAGTAGAATAATTGTAACAAAGCACAAAGTAATTGGGTATATATTTGCCCTATAATCTAAATCATAAATTATTACAGACATCATAATAGGCAGGACTAATAATAAGAATACAAAATAAATCTGATGATTTTTATTCTTTATCGAGTTAGAATTTTTCGACTCTCCAAATTTTTGACGTAACAACAAAAAAATAGTTGTAAAACATAAAATAATAAGGATAATTGATACAGGGCGATGGATAAAAGTTAAGCCATAAACTGCGTATGTTTGATAGCTCAATAGTTCAACCTTTGTTGATAGAAAGAATCCAATCAATAATGCTGGTCTTGACCATCCATATGCCTTAAATGTTATTCCAATCATGCCAAAAGTTAGTAAGCCTATAAAATCGATCCAATCTCGATTAAAATTAAAAGTTGCAAAAAAAATTAATACAATCATTACAGGAGCCAGTATGTAATACCTTACAAGTGTTAATTTTGATATATGATTCGCAAATAGAATACATATTCCAGCACCTAAAATGTTTGCAATAGCCAGAGACCAAATCATCAAATAAGTGAGATCCAGATTAGTAGTTACCATATCTAATCCTGGTTCTATTCCAATAAGGACAAAACCACCGAGAAGTAAAACTTTATTACCAGAACCAGGAATCCCAAATAGCAATGTTGGAATTAAAGCACCCCCCTCTTTAGCATTATTTGCAGATTCAGGAGCAATTACACCTCTAATATCTCCTTTACCATACATAGATGTATCCTTTGAAGTTTGTCTTAAATGACTGTATGCGATCCAATCAACAACTGTCCCGCCAAGACCTGGTAAAGCTCCAACAATACATCCAATCGTCGAGCAACGAATTACAATAAACCAATTGTTCAATACATCTTTAATACCTTGAAACCAACCTTTTTCTATATTTAATGATTTTGCTATAGCACCTTTTGTGTCAAGAAGACCTACTATTTCTGGAATAGCAAATAATCCCATTCCAACAACAATGAGTGGAACACCTTCAATTAAATATAGTGTGTTGAATGTAAACCTTGGGTCTCCTGTGATCGGTGCAGTGCCAATTGATCCAATAATTAATCCTAAAAAACATGCAGTGATGCCTTTAATGAAATTATCACCTGCAAGAGCACCCACCATGAGAAGTGCTAAAATTATAAGAAGAAATTGTTCGCCAAAACCAAAAGACATGATTATTGGTATTGCATAATATATAGATATGGATAAAACAAATGCCCCAAATATACCGCCTAATAATGAAGAAAAAAAAGCTGCACTCAAAGCTCTAGCTGCTTCGCCAGCCTTGGACAATGGAAATCCATCCATTACTGTTGCTTGAGAACCTGCAGTACCAGGTATTCCCATCAAAATAGCTGGAAAAGTGTCAGATGTTGTTGTTGGCGCTAAAACGCCAATCATCATTGCAAGGGCATAAGAAGGCTGTAAATTAAAAACGAATGGTAGTACAAGCGCTAAACCTGAAGTGCCACCTAGACCAGGTAGAATGCCTACTGTTAGTCCAAGTAATGTTCCTCCAAATAAATAAAGCAGATGAGTGAATTCAAATAATTGCAGTAATGATGAAATAAATTGTTCCATATTCTAATAAATAAAGAGCTGCTTAGTTAAAAAACAGCTCTTTAGCAAGAAATCTTATTGAAGCCTGAATGTGAATTTATTTTTCTTTAAAACATTATTTAGTTGTTTTTTTGTACTTTGAGAAAAAACTGATGCTTTCTTAATTATTGGGCCTGCCTCTTCACCAATAATTAATGGAAATGGCCCCAGTGCCTTTTTGGCTTTTGACTTGAAATCCGGATCATTAACCATTTTGGTAGCAGCATTCCTCCAAACATTTACAATTTCTTCTGGAGTTCCTTCTGGAAGTAATAATGATTTAGATGCCTGAGACCAGGCAGCAGCGATAGAATAAAAAGATTCTAAATCCTCTCCAGAAAGTTTTTTATTATTCACTTTCTGATACATTTCTGGAAATGTAGGGGTATTGGGTGCAAGTGGATTCCTTGTAACTGAACCATCACTTCCAACAATTCCAAGTGTCATAAGATCGACCACCTTGCCTTTTTCAATCTCTGGCTTAACCCGTTTAATATAGTTTGCAGCACCATGTGAACTTATATGTATCTCCCCTCTCAAAAAAGCCTGATAACCTCCTGAGGAAGATAAGCCAGGAATTGGTTTTGCGCCTTTTATTCCCAATTTATCATAAATCCAAATATGAAACAGATCGGCTGATGAAGGCGTTTTTAAAGCGTATAGAACCAGTTTCATTTGTTGAAGTTTTGAAATATCATGCGGTTGATCTGCCAAATCACTTCTGGTAAACCAATGTGTGTTTTGAGGCAATAAAATTACTGGTTTATATGAACTTAAATTATATTCAACTAAAGGATTTCCGACAGCAACGTTTACAATCACTGATGTAGAACATCCAAAAAGGTATGTACCATCAGGTTTTTGATTTTTCTGAAAATAATTTGATCCTTTGATAGCACCGCCCCCTGGTATGTGCATTATCTTGATTATTGGTTTTCCAGGTACATATTTTGTTAAGAATGGTTGCATAAATCTTGTGAACCTACTTGTCCCACCCCCCTCTTTGAAGGGCACAACAATTGTTACTGTCTTTCCAGTAAAATCAACTCCTGCATTAAGGCTTGAAAAAACTGAAACCAATATAAATGAAAAAAACATAATTGTTAATTTATACATATTAACTCCTTAAAAAAATTAGATAAATAATTAATTAAATGATTTATGTTATTTGATAATGCAGCTTATTCCATATTCCCTCCTTTAAATAAATTTAATGTTTTAATTTTAGAATTGTGTAATTGTTTTTCTAGAATTTCTGAAATCAAATTTTGATCAGGATTTTTTATAGCGTCCATGAGTAATGATCTATTTTTAATACTAGAATAAAATAATGATTTGTTAAATTCGTACATGTTTTTAAATTGATTACTTTTTGAGATTAAAAAAAGTCTGCAAATTCTTCGTTTTTGCCAATGATGCGAATAGATATCATATAACTCATTATTCTTTGTTAATTTCCATATATTTTCACTAAATTTTAAACTTAATAGATAATGATTATTTTTGTAATTATTTTTACTTATCTGATTGAATGAATTAAATAATATCTCAAGTTCATTAATTATTTTAGTGTTTATATTTTTACAAATTAATTTTCCTGATAATTTACATAAAGACATGCTTATTTCATATAGTTCTTCAATTTCATTAATATTAAATTCTTTAACCTTTAAACCTTTTTGGGCTGTATATTCCAATAAGCCAATTTGAGACAATCTCCTTGTTGCTTCACGAACGGGTCCTCTACTTACATTTAATTCATCTGAAATATTATTTTCATGAATTTTCTCACCAGACAAGATTTCACCATTGAGGATCATTGATCTTATTTTTCTGAAAACAAGTTCGCTTAAAGTGAAATTTCTCGCCTCACTGATGATGTTCAGAATTTCTAAATCATCATATTTATCAATAATATTAGTCATTTGAGATTAATTCAATTCTTGAAATTTCAGATTGGCTCAATATATATCTTGACAACAATATAATGTCAACATTATATTTATTTAACCTTACTTTTTATTCACTCAGTATGGTTTAGGCAGTTTCTTGTTTCGAGAATAGCGTGTTCCCAATGTCCGACACGTTATGATCTGCCTCTGTATTTCTCTAGAGAATTAATGAAAGGTTCTCAATCGTTGGATAGTGATTGTAGAAAGTGTTAATTATGGGAATAACACCTTGAACTAAAACTTTAAAAATTGTCAGTAAATGTAATCATACGGCACTACATATATGAAATATCTAGCTGCTTTGTTACTAAGAAATTTTTAATTTGCAGTAACTGACTTGATGCTGAAATTATGAATATTATATTAATGATGTTATCTTTAATTTAAGTTTAAATTTTTTTAGCTGTAATATTTAAAACTATAGCTAATATCAATATAATATATATGAACACATATTCTTGAGTCAATTAGATGAGAATCATCTTCCATCAAATCTGCTAATAATTATTTATTTTTAAATTATATTCTTTGTCATCAATCAAACAAATAACTATTTAAATACTAAAATATGAAAAATGAAAATCTTGATATAAATAGCAATATTTTCCCACAATTAAAATTACCTGATAAACCCAGATCCTTGCGACAAACCTGGATTAAAGATGTTGGTTTTCATGAAGCTCCGCATTATCTTGAAAGAATGGGGTTAATAGAACTTATCGATTTTTTAGAAGCTACTTCAGATAGAATTGACTATGTAAAATTTACAACGCCACAAGTAATCTATTCGCCAGATGAATGGATAAAGAAAAAAATAAAAGCTTATAAACAAAAAAATGTTATTCCCTTTTTGGACCACACATATTTTAAATATGCATATAAAAATAATATTGTAGAAAAAGCAATTGAATATGGAAAGAATTTGGGTTTTGAATCAATGGAGTTTATGAATACTGGTGAAGATGTTAGTAAAAAACAGTGGAAAATTTGGAGAAATTGCGCGAATGAACTTTCTATGAAATTCATGTATGAGCATCATCCACTTCGGAATTGGAAAAAAGGAAGTCCAGATATTCCTTCAACAGTTGAAGAAATTTTAAATACAGCTGAACCTTTTTTAAATGATGGTGCACACTTTGTTGTTTTAGATCATGAAGAATTTGAATTGCAAGAAAATCGAGCTAAAGCTGTATATGATGAAGTCATTGATTACATTGGACTTGAAAAAATATCTTTAGAAGTCACTTCCCCAAGAGAGGGACTCAAACGTTGGAAAGAAGATTTATCTGCTTATATTAAATTGTTTGGTACCGAATGCAATGTATGTAACATTATGCCAAGTCAAATATTTCAAGTTGAACCAATGAGGGATCCCAACCTATTGTTACAATAATTTATATATGAGACTGTTCCTTCAGGTTGATCCTGAAATTGTTTTAGTCATGATTTACAGCACCCATTTCGATAAAAAGAGACGACAGATCCCCCATATTTTTATTTGTTGGAATGTTCTACGGGATGCCCAGGCTACTATGAAAATAAAGCCATACAAGGCAACGTGTCGATAAGAACGAATCTATGGGCATGATCACCCCTCTGGCTTAAACCGATCCCAATGAAGTCAATCTGACTGGCCTTTCAACCAAGACAATAGCCTATACCAAAAATATCAGGATTTTAAATTGCTTAGGCCTTAAAATGATGGTCGTTTCAACAGGTTTAAAAAATGAATAGTACCCCGATAGATTGAATTGCCATTGATGAGTCCAGACTTCCAACAGTAGTGCCACTGAGTTGAACATTTGATTTTTTAGCCTGAATAACTTGGTAACTTGCTGCTAAAACAAATGGACCAATTGCCCCAGAAGCAATATTAGCCGAATAAGAAGTGGATGATGTTTTTTCAATAACATAATTTGAATTTTCTGGTGAAGAAGTTACATTTCCTCCTCCAAGAGAAAGTCCAAAGCCCCAACTGCCTATTGGAAGTCTTAAAAGAATAAGCTCAAGGATTTGGTGAGTGTAGGTTCCTTTCAGATGGGTATTAGTCGTTTCATTATAGGTAGATACAAAATTAGAATAGGTAATGCCAAATGGTAATGGGGGTGATGCTACTATTCTATATCCACTGAAAGAATTTGGATTTTTGACATTTTCTCCTGTTGCATTAAATCCAACTGGAATAGTTACTCCATAGAGTGGACCACCTTGATGATTCGCAAATGCATTGCCTAATTTAAAAAATAAAACTAACAAAAACAGAAATAATAATTTTTGAAAATTCATTTTATTACCTTTATCAGGTTAACGCGCCTGTTAGCGATGAGCAAAATATAGACCATGATTAAGCATATGATACAAATCAGAATTTCAGTAATCGTGTAGCTTGAATCATAAGTTATTATAAACTCTACTTTCTGAATCAAAAGCGGGGAACAAAACAGGTCCTATCGACTATCTAAGACATCCAGTCCCTCCACTCGGAGGAGAATTTAGTAAAGAGTGTTATGGTATCAAAAAGGGAGGTGGGCAGAGTTGCTTCTTAAGGATGCCCAGCCCGAACAAGTTATTGTTATATTGTATTTTTTAAGAAATCATATTTGATTTTCAATTGATCTGGCACAATCTAAAATCGTTTTTTTAAAAGTTATTGGCTCCCAATTAAATATTTTTTTTGTTTCTGTATTATCTGCACTAATGGTATTACCAACTAATGGCAACATTCCCTTTACTTCTTTATCAAATAAACTCATTAATTTTATCATGAATATTGGACCTTTTTTCGTGCTGACCTTACTATAACCATTTTCCTTGAGAATTTCTGCTATTTCCATGAATGAATGTGCTGTTGGAGTAGTAGGTATTAGTCGCTTACCATTTGCTTTTTTTTCTGTCATGGCGAGTACATGAATTTTCGCAAGATCTCTAACATCAGACATCGGGAGTCCCACAGGAGGTATCATTGACATTTTAAAATGTCCAGTAAGCATCCTATGCACACCCTTTAATGAAAAACCCTCTATATTTCCAGTCAGTGTCGGTCCGAAGATTCCTCCAGGACAAATAACTGCCATTTCCATTGAAGAATCATCAGGTTGCTTTTCGTAAAAATCCCAAGCTTCTTTTTCACCAAGAGTTTTGGCTTTCATGTAGGTATTTATATTTTTTGAATAAGGATCCGTCCAATCTTTCGCATCAACGATTCCAGTGTTACTTTCACTGTCGTAAACTACACCCATCAATGAGACTATACTAGAAGTTAAAACAAATCGTTTTATTTTTGCCTTTTGAGCAAACTTTAAAACTCGTTTGGTTCCCTCGACTGTAGGTTTGATGTATTCATCTTCATGACTTGGTTCATCAACGGAAGAAGGTGATGCTACATGTAAAATATATTCACAGCCTTTGACTGCGTCTTCCCAACCATCATCCTTAAGAAGGTCAAGCTCAATAAATTCTATTTTTTCATTAGGATCTACTTCCTTTTTTATACCATTTAATACTTCATTTTTTCTTCTAAGATCTCGAACAGTACCCTTTACGAAATAACCGCTCTTTATCAACTCAGTGGCGCAATGGTGTCCTAAAAATCCTGACACTCCAGTCACAAGTACTTTTTTTGTCATTGTATTCCTTTAAAAAGTTGATATAAGGTGCAATTCAATTCAAGATTATATATTATTATACCGACTGGTATGAAAAAAGTAAATATTAATATACTGACCAGTATAAAATTCAATGGATAGTAGATTAAAACGTGGAAGAGGTCGTCCTAAAAAATTAAATCGAAATCAGGTTTTAGACTTTGTAATGATATCGTATTGGAATGATGGCCCAACCAATGTATCTATAAATGATATTTGTAAAAAAGCAGGAATATCAAAGCCTAGCTTATATAATGAATTTGGCAGTGAGGATGAGCTTCAAGCTGCAGCCTTGCACAATTATCATGAAAAAATATTATCACAATTATTTAAAATATTTGACGAGACTATAACCTTCAATCATTCTTTAAAAAAATTGATTGATTTATCTACAATAGATCGCTCTAAGGAAGGATTACCTTATGGTTGTTTACATGAACAGATGTGCAATGCTGGCAATCGATTAGGCTTATTAACTAGACTGAAGGTAGAAGATTTATCAAAAAAGATAGCCAATGGATATCAATGTTGGATTGAGAAAGCAAAATCAAATGGTTCGGTGAGTAATGAATATGAAACAATATTTTTATCAAAATATATTCAAACTCAAATCACTAGTGCTCTTCAACTTCAGAAAGAAGGATTTGATAAAGAATTTGTTCTTCAATACTTGAAAGCTGCTTTTTATTTTTTTAATTGATAAAAATATAATCGATTTAATCTACACTTTCTTTTTTTCCATAGGGCCAATCCTGTGGACAAAACGTAAATTTTGTTGCCCAGCCAGCGGTGGTCTGGATTTTTTTGATTTTTTCCCATCTAAAAAACACTCGTCGCTTGGAAATGACTTCTCCAGAGGGAACATTTTCAAGTAGGTTTTTTTCTCCCTGAGGGTAGGGTTGGAAACGTTCTACGCCCTCAGTTTTCAGTTCTTAGTGCAGAATTCTTCAGGCTCTCCAATAAGCGTTCGAGTCTTTTATCTCTGGCCAACCCACTAATGTGATGTTGGAAGCTGACCCAATTCCACTAATTCGAATTATGAGGTCTAACGAAGTTATCTTTCGCCGTCTGATTGAAGGGCAGTACTTAAAATATCGAGACTTAAAAAATATATGTAAATTCGGGGTGTAGGTTACGCCCCTGGGGGACCTATCCCGGAGCATCCAGCTTCTGCATCTCGATTAGACCTGTGAAGACTAACTCCTCTTCAACCATATTTCTCAATCAAAAGATTAATTGTTATGATATTACATTATTTCGGCAAAGAGGGGGGAGGGCACAAAAGCCCTCTTTTAATATACTGAGAACATCCCGTCCCTCTATTCGGGGGTGATTTAGGTGTTATGAAATTTAACAGAGATAAATCATGAAACACGGACACTTGACAGAACAGCGTAAGCACTTTGTAGAAGCCTATTGTCGTCTAGGAAACGGAACTCTTGCAGCTAAGGAGGCTGGATACAAAGACTCACCAAGTTTGGTGAATCAGGCATCAAAACTGAAAC
>OCVP010001150.1_pt1 | contig 11407 bp, 8 predicted proteins | sample 1539171 | NCBI WGS metagenome assembly OCVP01 (sample SAMEA51879418, study PRJEB22527) | metagenome
AAAAATCCATGGGGTCTTGCAGCAAAAAATAGTTTTATAATTGCAATATTTGCAACTTTAGGATCGGTTCTTCTTGGAACTGTAGCGGCGCTCGGATTAAGCAGCAGACATATGCCATATAAGGGATTAATCATGGCTACTTTAATATCACCGATGATAGTGCCATTAATCATTTCTGGTGTTGCAATTTTTTTCTTTATGGCAAAAGCAGGACTTGCTGCTACGCATACAGGAATTGTATTAGCGCACATTATTTTAGGAACACCTTTCGTTGTTATTACTGTAACAGCAACTTTATCAGGCTTTGACCACAGTGTTACACGAGCTGCATCAAGCTTAGGTAGTGATCCAGTAAATACATTTATGAAAATTACACTACCATTAATTCTACCAGGAGTAATATCTGGAGGCTTGTTTGCTTTCGTTACATCTTTCGACGAAGTTGTTGTGGTTTTATTCTTAGCTGGTCTAGAAAATACAACAATTCCAATTCAAATGTGGACCGGGTTAAGAGAGCAGTTAAGCCCAACAATATTAGCTGTTGCGACATGTTTAATAATTTTATCTACATTAATTCTTGTTACAGCTGAGCTATTAAGACGAAGATCTGAAAGGCTCAGAGGAATAAATAGATAAAAAATGGAAATCAAAAAGGTTGTTGTAATAGGCTCTGGAACTATGGGTAGTGGAATCGCTGCTCATTTATGTAATGCGAATGTACCAGTTACTTTATTAGATCTTACGACTGACATAAGCACCAAGGCAAGAGAGCGAATACATAAATCAAGACCGCCATTATTAATTGATAAATCAAAAATTGATAATATCAAAGTTGGCAATATCAACGATGATTTTAACGTTGTAAAAGAGGCAGACTGGATAGTCGAAGCTGTGGTTGAAAGAATAGATATTAAACATCAAATTTATAAAAAAATCTTTGATAATAGAAAAGATGGAGCTATTGTTTCATCTAACACTTCCTCAATTCCAATTAAAATTCTATCCGAAAATATGACTGATGAGCAAAAAAAAGATTTTTGCATAACACACTTCTTCAATCCAGTTAGATACATGGGTTTGTTAGAAATAGTAAAAAATGAAAATAATGATTTAAAAAAAATTAATTCTTTGAAAGTCTTTTGCGAAAAAGAACTTGGTAAAGGAGCCATTGTTTGTAACGATACACCAGGTTTCCTCGGTAATAGAGTAGGAGTTTATGCAATGCAAGTTGCTATGACTGAAGCATTTAAAATGAAATTGACTATTGAAGAGGCTGATGCAGTCTTTGGAAGACCTATGGGAATACCTAAAACTGGAGTGTTTGGTTTATATGATCTAATTGGTATTGATTTGATGGCAGATGTTTTAAAAAGTTTTGTAAAAGAACTTCCAGAAAATGATAAATTTCAGGAGGTTGCTAAAGAGATACCACTTGTAAAAAAATTGATCGAATCTGGTTATACTGGAAGAAAAGGCAAGGGTGGTTTCTATAGAATGAAAAAATTAGAAAACCAAAAAATTTTGGAGGCAATTAACCTTCAGACAGGAGAATATTCTGAGTCTAAAAAAATTGATCTTAAAATTGATACTGTGGACCTTAACACTATTATCAACAGGAAAGATAAATACGGAGAATATGCTTGGTCAGTAATTTCTCAAATCATTAAATATGCATCATCTTTAGTCCCAGGTATAACTGATAAATTCAATGACATTGATGAAGCTATGAGATTAGGATTTAACTGGGCTATGGGACCCTTTGAAATGCTTAAATCAATCGGTGTAAAAAATTTTTTCAATCGTGTTGATGAATTTAAGGGAAACAAATTTTTAGAGGAACTTTCAGTAAAAAAAGATGAAAACTTTTATGGTGAAAGACAAATTTACACCGAAATAGAAACACTTGGTAAGGTCAAGCCTAAAGCTTTGAGTTTAGATAAAAACAAGTCAGCAGAGATTTACAGGTTTAAAGATTTTAACATTGTAGAGTTTACCACTAAAGCATGTGCACTAGATTACGACTCTATGGATAGTTTAAAAAAAGCAACAGATAAACCTCTGATCATTATAAATGAAAGTATGCAATTTTCTGCTGGTGTTAATTTGTCATATACAATGAACTTCGCTGAAAAAGGGGATTTTAAATCTATAGAAAAATTTATTAAATATTTTCAAGATACTTGTAAACAACTTAAGTATTCAAAATTTCCTGTTGTCTCAGCACCTTCTGGGCTTACTTTAGGTGGTGGATTTGAAGTAATGGTTCAAAGCAATTTTGTAACATCTCACACAAATATAGTAGTAGGTTTAGTCGAGACAATGGTTGGACTTGTACCCGCTGGCGGTGGATGTAAAGAGATGCTGTGGAGATGGGCTCAAAGCGAGGAGTCTAAGAAAGATTTAGATTTTGCACCACTTAAAGTATTTGAAATAATAGGTTATGGAAAAACTGCATCTTCTCCAATTGAAGCCGAGCCCCTGAAATACTTGTTACCAACTGATAAAAAAATAATGAATAGGAATAGCTTATTTTCAGAGGCAAAAAAAGTTATAGAGGAAAATAAAAATTTTAAACCAAGTAATGAGTGTACTTTTAAATTATCGGGAAAATCAGTAAGAGAAAAAATGTTTAAAACTTTGGATAAACTTTATAATGATAAAATTATCTTTGATCATGGTATGACAGTAGGAAAAGAACTTGCAAATGTTTTAAGTGGTGGTGATACGAATTCTGAAAAAACATTGACTGAGGATGATATTTACAAATTAGAACTAGACTCTTTTATGAGATTGATTGAAAATAAAAAAACTCAAGATAGAATAAAGCATACATTGTCTACTGGCAAACCTTTGGTCAATTAGAAATCTCAGATAACATCCTTAAAGAATTAATAAAGTCAGGTCGCAACACATACTCAGACTTATTTCCAGATTTAATTTTTGTTAATGCTGCAAATCCATGAGTTACTTTACCAAGTGGGGTGTACTCACCCTCAAATAAAGGTGCATCTGACAGAAGTATAAAAAATTCACTATCTTCCATGTCTCCATTTTTACTTTTCGCAAATCCAACAGAACCTTTTTTAAAATCGAATGGTTTATCTTTTTCTGGTTTAATCAAACTGTATTTTGATTTACCGCTACCAATATAAGTGTAATTAATATTTCCTTTTTTGCCAAATTCTAAATCTCCCGCTTGGACTAAAAAATTTTCTACAACACGATGAAAAGCTACATCATCATATTCTTTGTTAAATATCATATTTTTAAACCTTGCAACAGCATTGGGTGAAACCTCAGGTAAAAGTTCGATGATAACATTTCCACAATTTATATTCATGACAACAATATTTTCTCTATTCTCAAAGACAAGTTTATCAATTTTAACTTTTTCTACAAAAAGACATTTATTTTTTATCAATACAAAAGATGAGACAGCAAAAATTGCCAATGAAATCAAAAAAATAAGCAAAATTTTTTCGGATTTACTTTGTTTTATTTTTGTAAGCATTTTTAAAATTTATAAAGATTTTTCAATATTTGACATTCCTTCTTTTATAAAAATTACTTTTTTATTTAGAATTTTGTCTAAGTTTATTACTTCGGAAACATATTTTTCCCTAGAGTTGATAAAGGAAAAGGTTTCAGCCATGTCTTCTGATATTGAATATTTTGCATATTCTGAAAAGAAACCATTAGTATTATTAAGTTTCGCTAGACTATACGCCTCTGGATTTGTTGAACTACCTGAATAATAAAAACTTGGATTATTAAATTTAGCCCAAACTGAGTCTGGGAAAAATTTTTTATAATTATTTTCTATAATATGAAATATTTCATGATGAATTACTCTTTCAAAATCATCATCATTTGTATTGATATTTAATAAAATTGTTTCCATCTCTGGGTTAGCAAAACCAAGAGCATTAATCTCACCAACTTTTAACTTTTCACATAAAACGATATATTTTAGTTTTATTTTTTCAAAAAGTGCCTTTTTAAAAACATTCAACTCATTTTTAGTTTTTATATATTTTTTCTCAACTTTGTAGTTATTTGATTTTTTACAGCTAACATTATTTATTCCTGAATTAGTAACGAAGTCTTTTTTAGGGGTAAGATATCTCAAATTATTTTCTTTATCTATTTGATAGATCTTAAGATTAGGTATTTTTATTAATTCATAAATTTGGTCAGCTTTAGACTGAAAAATTGTGAAGAATAATAATAATATTAAAATATTTAATTTCATTTTTTGAATATAAACATATTAGAATTTAATATCATATGGTACATTAAAGAAATGAAAAAAAAGAAAAAGAGAGAGTCAGATCCTAAATCAGTTCCAAATCTTTTTACTAGTAAATACATTGTCTATTATTATGGGTTTTTTTGGATGGTACTAATATCGATTGTTGTATTTTCGTGAAAAAAAAAAATAAAAATCCTATTCAACCAGTAAGTGGAACAGTAGTTCCAAGATTTGCTGGTCCAAGTACTTTTGCAAGGTTACCAGAATTAAGAGATGTAGAAAGTTGCGATGTAGCAATCGTTGGCATTCCTTTTGATGCAGGCACAAGCTACAGGCCAGGCGCAAGATTTGGCCCTCAAAGCATAAGACAGGCTTCAAGGCATTTAAGAACTAACTACCACCCAAATTATGATGTTGAACCATTTAAAGTTCAGCAAGTTGCTGACGCTGGGGATATAACCTGTAATCCATTTAATATTGATGAAGCAATAAAACAAATAGAAAAAGGTGCTTACGATTTACTTAAAAAGACTGGCAGAATCATTAGCATGGGAGGAGATCATACGATAGCATTTCCACTTTTAAGAGCAATCAACAAAATAAATGGAGGACCTGTAGCACTTGTTCATTTTGATGCTCACTTAGATACGTGGGATACTTACATGGGTGCACCTTATACCCATGGAACACCTTTTCGTAGAGCTAGAGAAGAAAATTTATTCCTAGATGATGCATCAATGCATGTTGGTATAAGAGGACCGCTCTACAGCAGAGATGATCTTAAAAACGATGAAAGTTTTGGATTTAAAACAATTCATTGCGATGAATTCCAAAGTGAGGGAGTTGATAAAATTGTTCAAAGAATAAGAAAAAGAGTAGGCGACAATCCATTATATTTATCAATTGATATAGATGTTCTTGATCCAGCATATGCACCAGGTACGGGAACCCCTGAGATAGCAGGTATGTCTACAAGAGAAATGGTAAACGTAATAAGAGGATTATCGGGAATGAAACTGATTTCAGCAGATGTTGTAGAGGTCTCCCCTGCTTATGATCACGCTGAGGTAACATCATTAGCCGCAGCAACAATAATTTATGAAATCACTAATTTATTTGCAAAAGTAAAAGGATAAGTTAATTTCCCGTCATGTCTGACAAAAAAAAATTTTATATTAATGGTAAATGGGTTTCACCAAAAAGTAATAAAAGTATTCAAGTAATAAATCCCGCAACAGAAGAGGTTTGTGCAGAAATATCTTTAGGTTCAAAAGAAGATGTTAATGATGCAGTTTTGTCTGCAAAAGAAGCTTTCAAAACATGGGCTTTCTCATCAAAAAAAGAAAGATTAGAACCATTAGAGAAATTATATGAATTATATAAAAAAAGATGGTCGGACATTGCTGAAACCATAACTACAGAAATGGGAGCTCCAAAAGATTTTTCAACAAAATTGCAAGCCGGAACAGGTGCCGCACATATAAAAACTTTTATTAGATATTTAAAAGAATTTGATTTTGAGAAACCACTAGGGGAGCATGCAAAAAACCAAAGACTTATTTATGAACCTAAAGGGGTGTGTGCATTAATTACACCTTGGAATTGGCCAATGAACCAAACATGTTTAAAAGTTATGCCCGCTTTAGCTTCAGGCTGCACTATGATTTTAAAACCATCTGAAGTAGCACCACTATCAGCAATGATATTAACAGAACTCATTGATGAAGCAGGTTTTCCTCCAGGAGTTTTCAATTTAGTTAATGGAGATGGCGCAACAACGGGAGATGCTTTAACAAGCCATCCAGATATAAACATGATCTCATTTACAGGATCAACAAGAGCAGGGGCTTTAATATCGCAAAATGCAGCTAAAGATTTCAAAAGAGTTAGTCTTGAACTTGGTGGAAAAGGAGCAAATATAATTTTTAAAGATGCAGACCCTGAAGCTATCGAGAGAGGAGCTTTGAGATGCTTTAGAAACTCAGGCCAATCTTGTAATGCACCAACAAGAATGCTTGTCGAAAAAAGTATGTATGACGAGGCGGTTGAAAGAGTAAAAAAATTTGCAAATACTATGAAAGTTGGAGATCCTAAAAAAGAAGGGGAACACATTGGTCCAGTAGTATCTGAAGTACAATACAAAAAAATACAATCGCTTATTCAAAAAGGTATTGATGAAGGTGCCAAACTTGTTGCAGGGGGAGTAGGAAAACCTGATGGAATAGATAAAGGTTACTTTGTTAAACCTACAGCCTTTGCCGACGTTAATAATCAAATGGAAATTGCAAGAACTGAAATTTTTGGTCCAGTGCTTTCAATTATACCTTTCGAAAATGAGGAAGAAGCAATAAGTATTGCAAATGATACTGATTACGGTCTAACTAATTACATTCAAACTAAAGATAAAGAAAAAGCCAATAGAGTTGCAAGAAGACTTAGATCTGGAATGGTAGATGTTAACGGAGCTGGTATAGCGGTCGATGCACCGTTCGGAGGGTTCAAACACTCTGGTATAGGTCGTGAAGCAGGAAAAGAAGGCTTATTAGAATTTTTAGAAGTTAAATCAGTAGGTGGTTGGGCTAATTAAATTTTGATTTTTCTTTAACACCATCCAAAAACTTAAGACATTTTTTTAATTCTTCTAACTTAATAAATTCATCAACTTTGTGAGCTTGTTCAATTGATCCAGGTCCACAAACAACTGTGCTAATTCCAATTTCTTGAAAAAGCCCTGCCTCTGTACCAAAAGACACAACTTCACGTGAATTATCTCCAGTAATGCTTGATACTAACTCACAAGCTTCAGAATTTTTTTCTCTATCAAAACCTATGATTTCTCCGATTACTTCCTTTCGTATCTCAGATTTTGGATAGACCTTTTGCATTTCTGGAAGTAGTTCTTTTTTTATGAATTTATCTATTTCATTGTTAACAAACACCCCATCTTCTTTTACAACAGGTCTTAATTCCCAATCAACCTTACATTTGTCAGCTATTACATTTCTTGCAATTCCACCTGAAATACCTCCAATTTGTAGAGTGGTATATGGTGGGTTAAATACAGAATTTTTAGGTTTTCTTTTTTTTAAATCTTCTCTTAATTGCATAAGTTTTTGAATAAATTTCGAAGCATATTCTACCGCATTCACTCCTTTGTCAGGCTGCGAACCATGACCAGCAAGACCATGAAAATGTGTTGTGTATTCATAACAACCTTTGTGAGCATCAATTATTTTCATATTAGTTGGCTCTCCAACAATACACAAAGAGTCTTTTATATTTCTTTTTTTTAATTCATCTATTAAAAGGGGTGCTCCTTGGCATGCTGTCTCTTCATCAAAAGTAAAAGAAAAATGGATATCTCGATCTAATTTTTCAGAGGAAAATACTGGTGCATATGCTAACACGCAAGCCAAAAAACCCTTCATATCACACGATCCTCTTCCAAACAGTTTCCCATCTTTAATTGTTGCTTTAAAAGGATCTGTTGACCAACTTTTTGTTACAGGCACCACATCAGTATGACCCGAAAAAATTATAGATTTTTTTCCATTCTTTTTTTTTGATTTTAAAGTTGAAAATAGGTTTACTCTTTTTTTATCATTATCAAATACCTTAAATGAGGATGCGCCGGCATCACCTAAAATTTTTTCACAGTAATTAATAATTGAGTTATTATTCTCACCTGAAATAGTTTTAAACCCTATCAAATCAGAGAGAATTTTAATTGAATCGTTATATAATTTATCTGAATTATTTTCTGTACTCATTCGTAAAAAGAATTATATATTAATTCCATGAAAGAACAAATATCCTATGATCAATTTGACAAGATAGATTTAAGAATCGGCACTGTAATTTCAGTAAAAAAAAATGAAAAAGCTCGAAAACCTTCACTAGTTGTAAAGGTTGATTTTGGAAAAGAAATAGGCATTAAACAATCTTCTGCCCAAATTACACATTATTATAATGAGGAAAATTTGAAGAATAAACAGGTTATTGGTGTCTGTAATTTTGCAGAAAAAAATATTGCTGGAGTTGTTTCTCAGGTTTTAATACTTGGTGCAATAGACCAAGAAGGAAAAGTAGTATTACTTCACCCTTCTCAGAAAACTGAAGATGGGTTACCGATAGCTTAATTTGCTAGTAAATTTGCGACAAATGATAAATTTATTTAATTATTTTATTATGTTATGTCAGCTTACTTTTTACTCAAAAAAATAATTTGATATGAAACCAGGAAATAAAAATTCTTATAAATCTCTCACCTCGATTAATATTAATGAAAAAGAATATAATTATTTTTCTTTGAAAATTGCAGAACAGAATGGTTTAAAAGGTATAGAAAAACTTCCTAAATCACTAAAAGTTTTGTTGGAAAATTTACTAAGATATGAGGATGGCAAGACAGTCACTAAAGACCAAATTCTTGCTTTACAAAAGTGGTTAATAGATAAAAAATCTGAGACAGAAATTGCATATAGACCTGCTAGAGTTCTTCTACAAGATTATACAGGTATACCCGCAGTTGCAGATTTAGCTGCTATGCGAGAGGCTGTTAAAGAAAAAAATAAGGATCCACAAATTATTAATCCATTGTCTTCTGTTGATTTGGTAATCGACCATTCAGTACAAGTTGATAAGTTTTCAACTCCAGACTCGTTAAAGAAAAATGTTGAAATTGAATTCCAGAGAAATGCTGAGAGATATTCTTTTTTGAAATGGGGACAACAAGCTTTTAATAATTTTAGAATAGTTCCACCAGGGACTGGGATATGCCATCAAGTTAATCTAGAGTATCTTTCTAAAGTAGTATGGAAAGAAAAATTTGAAAACAAAGATTATATTTTTCCAGATACGTTAGTAGGAACTGATAGCCACACTACTATGGTAAATGGTTTGTCTGTTCTTGGATGGGGAGTAGGAGGTATAGAAGCTGAAGCCGGCATGCTTGGGCAACCGATCTCCATGTTAATACCTGAAGTGATTGGTTTTGAAATAACAAATAAACTTCCAGAAGGTACAACTGCAACTGACTTAGTTTTAACAGTTGTTAAAATGTTAAGGGATAAAGGTGTTGTTGGAAAGTTTGTTGAATTTTATGGAGAGGGACTTAAAAATCTTACTCTTGCTGACAGAGCAACTATAGCTAATATGGCACCAGAGTATGGAGCAACATGTGGTTTTTTTCCAATTGATGATGAAACTTTAAAATATCTAGAGTTCTCTGGTAGAGATAAAAATCAAGTAGAAATAGTTAAAAGATATGCACAAGAGCAAGGGCTATGGGTAAGTGATGATATAGTTTTTACTGACACTCTTAAATTAGATATGTCTACAGTCGTTCCAACAATTTCTGGGCCTAAAAGACCTCAAGATAAAGTTTTATTAACAGAGGCTTCCAAAGATTTTGATTTAAATTTTAAAAACATTACAAAAAGGGAAACTTTTTCCACTTCAAAAGTTGATGGGACAGATTATGAAATTAAAGATGGTTCTATTTTAATAGCTGCAATCACTTCGTGTACAAATACATCAAATCCTAATGTACTTATCGGAGCAGGTTTACTTGCAAAGAAAGCTTGTGATCTTGGGTTAACAACAAAGCCGTGGGTAAAAACTTCTCTTGCACCAGGGTCTCAAGTAGTTACTGATTACTTAGCAAAGGCTGGTTTAAACGTTTACCTAGATAAGCTAGGTTTTAATCTTGTTGGTTACGGTTGCACAACTTGTATTGGTAACTCTGGTCCATTACCAGAAAATATATCTTCAGCTGTTCAAAAAAATAATATTTATGCCGTTTCAGTATTATCTGGTAATAGAAATTTTGAAGGAAGAATCTCTCCACTGATTAAAGCTAATTATTTGGCATCACCACCCTTAGTAGTAGCCTATGCACTAGCTGGACACATGAAATTTGATTTTTATAAAGATTCATTGGGGAAATCTAAAGATGGAAAAGATATTTTTTTAAAAGATATTTGGCCATCTAATAAAGAGATTGAAGATACATTAAGTAATTCTCTAAATGCAGAAATGTTTATTAATAGATATTCAAATGTATCCAAAGGACCATCACAATGGCAAAATATTAAAACAAAAGAAAGCAGCATCTATGAATGGGATGACAACTCAACATATGTGAAAAAACCACCATTCTTTGAAAATCTTAAAGATAGCCCTGATGGATTTAAGGATATTATTAATGCTAGACCTTTATTAATTTTAGGAGACATGGTTACGACAGATCATATTTCTCCAGCTGGCTCAATTCAAAAAGAGAGTCCAACGGGTGATTATTTTATGAAAAATCAAGTTTTGCAAAAAGATTTTAATTCTTACGGTTCTAGAAGAGGTAATCATGAAGTTATGATGAGAGGAACTTTTGCAAATATTAGAATAAGAAATGAGATGGCACCAGGAACTGAAGGGGGATTTACTAAACTGTACCCTGAGGAAAAAATAATGCCAGTTTTTGAAGCAGTAGAGGAGTATAAAAAAAGAAAAACTGATTTAATAGTCATTGGCGGCAAAGAATATGGAACAGGCTCTTCAAGAGATTGGGCAGCTAAGGGTACAAAACTTTTAGGAGTAAAATCTGTATTTGCTGAAAGTTTTGAGAGAATTCATAGATCAAATTTGATTGGCATGGGAATACTACCATTACAATTTATAGATGGCATGGACAGAAAAAAATTAAAACTTACAGGTTCAGAAATAATTACAGTCAATGGAATAGAAAAAGGACTCAATCCTGGGGATAAATTATCTGTCGAATTTAAATATCAAAATGGAGAAATAAAAAAAATTAAAATGTTGTGCAGAATAGATACTAATAATGAGTTAGAATATTATAAACACGGCGGGATTCTTCAATACGTTCTAAGAAATACAATTTAATAATGTCAGAAGATATAGAAATCATTAATCAAAATACAAGAATTGAAAAAATAAAAAATTTTTTTTCTAATAACTTTAAAAAGTTAATAGGTTCATTAGTATCAATATTGTTTCTATTATTTTCATACTTTGGTTATCAAGAATATGAAAAAAGGGAAAAATTAGAGATTGCCGAGACTTATAATCAAATTACTTTGAAAGAAATAACAGTTCAAAACTCCAATGATGTTGAACAATTAGTAAAAATTTATAAAT
>OCVP010001154.1_pt1 | contig 11391 bp, 7 predicted proteins | sample 1539171 | NCBI WGS metagenome assembly OCVP01 (sample SAMEA51879418, study PRJEB22527) | metagenome
TCCATAATGGATTGAGTCCAAAAGAGTCGCATCCAGATATAATGTATTAACATCTTCAACGATCTCTGCGGTGGTACGCGCAAGAGAATCAAGTTGCTCTATTGAAAAGTCAGGATCTCCGCCGCCCTTTAAAACAAGATCATTATTGCTTTTTAGAATAGTTGTTTTGAAGATATGGTCTCTACCTAAATAATGTAAAGCAGCTGCGCATGTATAAAGTTTATTATTACTTGCTGGCATAAATAATTTATTACTATTGAGTTCATACAATGTTTTATCATCTTCAACAGATATGACCTTGATACCGATTGATACACCTAGATCAGATTCAGCAATAAGTTTATTTATTTTACCTTTGATCGATGGGATTCCTTTATTGGTCAATAGCGATGAATGCGGTGCACAGGAGAAAAAGGAAATGGAAGCGATTAAACCGATGTTGATGAATTTCATTAAGTTAATATTTGAGATTCTTTAAAAATGATTCAAGTAATAGTGAGCTATAAGATCTAGTTTTTTCAAAGTCTTTTATGGTTACTCCAATCCTAGTTGCAAATGCACGAGACGATTCAATATGAGGTTGGAAACTCCATATTGGTAATTCCTTATGAACCATACCTTCAATATGAACCATTTCACTTTTGGCTGAAACTTTGAAATCTTTTGGTGATATTGTGACACCTTCTTGATGAGAATAAACCAAGTAGTCCTCTTGTGGTTCGACCAATAAGTTATTTTCTAGAGTTTGAACCTTTCTGATGCCCCTTTTTTTTGTAGTATTCCATAGATAGTCAACTTTTCCTCCAAATAAATGAGCCAAGAACTGGTGCCCAAAGCAAATACCAAGTATTGGAAGTTGTTTTTCAACTGCCTTATTTATCACTTTTTCAATATCATTCATCCATTCGTGTTTTTCAAATACTGATGCAGCACTGCCCATCAGGATTATACCGCGGGTATCTTTTATTTGTTCATGCATAGAGACTGGAGAGTGTAAAGCAGGCAGGTGGTAGGTAGCCCTTATAGGTGACCTGGCAACAATTCCATTAAAAGATTCTATTTCTGGAACCTCTAATGCGGGGTCAATAACCATTAAGTTTTGAGAATTCATGATAAAAGATAAATATTTTTTATTTATTAATTTTAAAATCTTTTTGATTATAATTATATTGATGTCTATCCATACTCAAGTCAAATGAAAAACTTATTCATATTTCTACAGCTATTTCTTTTCCTCTACGGTCAAACTGGAAAAATAACTGGGAATATTAAAGACTCTTCCACTAACGAACCACTTGTTGGTGTAAGTGTTATGGTGGTAGGAAAAGGTATAGGCGCAGATACAGACCAGGATGGAAGGTATAGCATTATTAATGTTCCTATCGGAAAATATGATATAAAAACATCCATAATTGGTTACGCATCTGTAAAGGTAACAGGTCTCTTAGTCAGTTCTGGCAGAACAACAGAACAAAATTTTTCATTGGACCAGGAAACATTAGAAGGTGAAGAGATCACTGTTCTTGCTGAAAGACCACTCATTTATAAAGATCTAACATCTACGCAAAAGATCACAACATCAGAAGAGATCCTAAGCATGCCAGTAGAGTAAATGTTGGAGCAGGCGGTGAGTTGCACATTCGCGGAGGTCGAAGTAATGAAGTGGGTTATTACATTGATGGTGTATCAGTAAGCAATCCCTTTTTCACAAATAGCCTATCTGTTAATGTGTCTAATAAGGCACTAAGCGAGCTTAAGGTTGTGAGCGGTGGGTTCAATGCTGAATATGGCAATGCAATGAGTGGAATAGTAAATCTTCAGATAAAAGAGGGAAGAGAAAATTATGAAAGCAATGTCTCATTCTATACTGGTGATCGCTATTCCAACGATACAGAACTATATCCTAAAATAAACGAGTTTGAACTATTCAATAGAAAAACTCTTGAAGGCTATTTTAGTGGGCCAGTACCATTTTTTCAAAATAAACTAACTTTCAATTCAAGCTTAAGATATTCATCGCAGGATGGATACCTCTATGGGGTTAGGGAACATGATATTCAGGACCATGCAAATTTTTTCTCGGACGATTGGTATATCGAAATGGGAGGGGATGGCGATACTATTTCCATGAACCCTAGTAAAAGCCTCAACTCACTTTTAAAACTTACTTATAAGGCTACGCCTCGATTAAAATTCTCTACACAGTACCTTGGCTCTAATGGAGAAAGCCAGTCCTATGTACACTATTATAAATATAACCCAGATGGGCGATCAACATCATTATCCAAAAATAATAATGTTTCAATGAAGGTCAATCATGCAATTGGAAAGAAGACATTTTATGAGGCACACGTTTTCACAAATCAAACAGATTATGGATCATTCCAGTTTAAACCACTAGACCTTGATAATGCTATCCCATATGCAAGTGGGGGTAGTTTTGGCAGTGATGAAGACGTACTTCTGTTTATAGAAGATCCAGGTCAATATTTAATCGGCGATGAAACGATCACTGTTTTAAATGAAAATACGTATATACTACCAAATTCAAATTATGCATCCTCTCAAAATATTCTAGGTGCCCCAAGTAGCCCCACTTTCTCCTTTGGCGGATCGAACAGAGGACATACATATCGTTATTCTTCGTCGTTTGGTGGGAAATTTGATATTACATCACAGGTCAATAATCGTCACGAAATCAAAGCAGGTATACAATATAGAATAGATAATTTAAATGAAAGGATATTCAGTATTCTCTATGATGATAATACATATAGAATCCCGACTATCGCTCCAGAAAATGCATCCCCATCACATAGTTATTATTCTGAAAATGCTGTATTCTTTAGTGGGTACATCCAGGACAAGCTTGAATACCAAAGTTTTATAATGAACGCAGGGTTGCGATATGATTCATTCGATCCTCAGAGCACACATATTGATAGTCTTTTAAATCCTGAACATGGTTTAGTAAAAAGTACAAAGAAAAATATGATCTCTCCACGAATAGGTGTTGCCTACCCGATTACGGATGAGGGTATTCTTCATTTTTCATATGGTCATTTTTACCAGATGCCAACAATGAGAAATCTTTTTTTAAAAAATATTTTTGGAGCTGGATTATCGCCGACCATAGGATACAGTGATCTCAAACCACAAAAGACAGTTATGTATGAATTTGGTTTACAGCAACAATTAAGTAGATACATAGCAATAAATGGCAGTCTTTTTTATAAAGATATTAGAGACCTGTTAGCGCTACAGACTATTAACTATAACTCTCCTACATATGGCCCTTCATCTTATTCAGTTTATTTAAATAAAGATTATTCAATGGTGAAGGGAATTACTCTTAGCTTAACAAAGAGACGTGACCCAAAAACAAAAACATCTGCGTTTATAGATTATTCTTTCCAAATGACGGAAGGTAACAGTGTAACAAGTGGATCATTTTATTTTAATGCGCTAACGGGTGATGAAGAGGAAAAGAAGATCGTACCACTTAGTTGGGATCAAAGCCATGTATTTAATACAACAGTGTCAATTTCCGAGCCTGGTACAAATGGCTGGGGCGTAAGTTTGATTGGAAAATTAAGCACGGGATGGCCCTATACACCTAATATCCCATTTGCAGGATATGTCCCATTACCTAATAGTGATCGTAAACCATTTCAAAGGTCATTAGATATGAGGCTCTATAAGAATTTATCATTGATGAATATCGGTTTTGAATTATTCATGAAGGTTTACAATGTATTGGACCTGCGAAATGAAAGATATGTCTTTACAGACACTGGTCGGTCCGAATACACCTTTATTAACCGCTCCCTTCAAGAGACAGATGGTTTTAAAGCTCATTATGGCGAGCCTGGAGTTCATACGTGGGAAGAATATTTTACACGACCTGATTATTTTTCTCCACCTAGATTGATAACATTTGGTTTGAGTATTGATTTATGATCCAGAATAATAGATTTTTAATTATCATTGTGCTGCTGCATGGTTTGATTCTTTCAGGACTTATTGCTGGACCGCTATCAAAAAAGAAAGATAAATATCCAAATGGTCCACAAAAAGACTGGAATCAGAGGCAATTTGCGAAATATTACAAATCGATTGAAAGATATTCAAACAAGACTGCAGATTTGGATGATCAGATCCTTAGAAGGCAAGACGCTATTATATCAGGCAACAAAATATCGACACAGATCTGGAACTATGGTTCTATATCTGAGCCAGGAAATAGGGTGACAGATATTATTTGGGAGGGCCTAGGCTATGGATATGAATTTGGTCCATTTATTTGCGCAGAGGTTCCTTTATTGTCAAATAGCCACCCTGATGCCTATCCAAAGATTGAAAATGGAGATACGACCTGGTATGCTAGAGTAATTAGTGATGGACTTGTTACAGATCCTGAAAGGTCACCAGATGGATCAGAATATTGGACCTGGGAACCATTAGCATACAGTGATGAAGGTTTATATTTTGCTGATCCCGATTATGATAAGATTCCTACTGCTAGCGATATAGATCGTGATTTTGATGGTAAGCCGGATAGTTGGTCCAATGATTGGTATAATCCTAATCTGAAAGAATTTGTTTGGCCCGGAGATCTGCGGCAAGGGGCATCGAATGCTGATGAAGAAGCATTCTTCGTATGTGATGACAGGAATAATAAAGAATTCGAATACTATCCATTTCCAGACGACTCATCTCGTAAGGGACTGGGTCTTCAGATTGAATATCGATATTATCAATGGGCAAATCCCTTAGCAGAGGATATTATTTTTTTGATATATAAAATAACCAATACAAGTCCCAAGGATCTAAATGATGTTATTTTTGGTATGTGGGGTGATCCCCATATTGGAGGACCTAGCGATTGGAGCGATGATCTATCATATTTTGATCAAGACATCAATATGGTGTATTGTTGGGATGAGGATGGAAGTGCCAGCGGAAGTGCGAATAACCCTGGATATTTTGGGTATAAATTTCTTGAAAGTCCCGGAAACCCGTATGATCAGATAGATAACGATGGAGACGGTATGATAGATGAAAGTAGAAGTAATGGGATCGATGATGATAATGACTGGGACCCAGAAAAAGATGATGTCGGTGTAGATGGTGTTCCGAACACAGGTGATACGGGTGAAGGTGACGGCATTCCTACTGCAGGAGATCAGTATGATATTAGACAACCTGGTGAACCCAATTTTGAGTGGACCGACCTAGATGAGTCCGATATGGTTGGATTGACTGGTTTTACCTCACCGCCTTTTTCAGGCACGACTATCGCTGATGACCAACGGGTCTTTAATGATTTTTTACAGCCTGGTGTTTTTGATTCAGCAAATGCAACCCAGTCAGGTGACTATGTCTTTATATATAGTTCAGGTCCTATCTCACTTCCAGCGGGTGAAACACGACGTTTTTCTATAGCATTATTAATTGGTGAAGACTACAATGACCTAACGCTAAATGCTATCACTTCTCAAGATATCTATGAAAGGAATTATCAGTTTGCAAAACCCCCAGATAAGCCAACGGTCACAGCCATTCCTGGTGACGAACGTGTTACACTATACTGGGATCATATTGCAGAAGAGTCATTAGATCCAATCTCTGATGAGTATGATTTTGAGGGATATGTAATATATAGAAGTACCCACCCTCAATTTTTAGACCAACAAACCATTACTGATGCAAACGGATCTAAGTTCCTATTTGAACCATTAAAGATGTACAATGGTGCACCAGCTCGTTTTGATCTGGATAATGATTATTATGGTATGAGTGAAATAGTATATCCAGGCAGAGGTGCCTATTATACCCTAGGTGATAATACTGGTTTGGTTCATTCGTATATTGATTCCAATAATGTATTAAATGGACAAGCCTATTATTATGCTGTTGTCTCCTATGACCATGGTTCTAGAGAGTTGGAGATTCCTCCAAGTGAATGTTCTAAAACCATTACATTGAACCCGACAACAAATGAGCTTATAACAGACATTAACACCGTGAGAATTGTGCCTAGTGCTCCTGCATTAGGGGTTGTAAATGGTACTATTCAGAATAATGAGATTATACATAAATCTGGAGTGACAACAGCTAAGATCTTTTTAGATATAGTTGATCCATATAGCCTGCAGGATGGTAACCAATTTGAAATAACGTTTCGCGAATCACCCACTAGATATAGCATAAAAGATCTTAAGCTTATAGAAGAATCAGTCACTATATCTATTGAAAAGTATAAGCAACTATTACATGGAAATATTGACCTTGGATCGGTCACTGTGAGCGATGAAAGTGGCAATACTTATTTCATTAATGATGATTTTGAATTGATAGATACAACAGGGAAAATAAAGGGAATTGATGGAGGAGATATGATCGATGGCAACAATTATATTGTGTCATATTTGTATTTCCCAATAATCAATAGTAAGGCCATTGACCTTGAATTAACAAATCCAATTGTAGATGGAGTAAAAATAACTGCTAAAGATGTGGTCTTAGCTTTAAATGAAGACAATACAAAATGGTCTTCAACTTCATCCTGCACATGGGTGCCAGAGGTGATTCCTTTTAATGGTGCAGATCAATTTATGTACCCCGGTGCCTATGAAGTACGATTTTTTAATGAGATAGTTGACACAAGTAGTACCTCCCTTCATCCTAGCTTCGGTAATTCAAGGATGAATTTTGAAGTGTGGGATGTAACACCAGGAAGAGTGCCATATAAAGAGGAAGTCACCATCATTGAAGAAGGTGACGATCCCGATAGCCTGTGGTCTCCAGGAGATAGAGCAATTATTATGGATGGACAACCTTTAGGCGGAAAATGGGAGTTTACATTTTTCTTACCGGATAGCGGAGATACGATAGCAGCCAGCGCAGGCGATATATTTTTCATAGACACTCATCGGCCATTTGCAGCAAGTGATACGTTGGTCTATACAACACTAGCAACACAATATGATAAGACAGTTGCATCAACAAAGCTAGACAGCATTTATGTAGTTCCTAATCCATATGTTGTCACAAATGTATTAGAGCAGTTAGATCTTCAGAGTCCAATGGATCGTGGTCCCAGAAAGATATACTTCACTAATCTTCCAAAAGAATGTACGATCACAATATATACTGTAAACGGAGAACTGGTAGAAACTATTAAGCATGATTCAGAGATAGATAATAGTCAAGAGCATTGGGACCTGACCACAAAAGACAACTTTCCTCTAGCTTATGGTGTTTACCTTTATCATGTAGACGCACCTGGAATTGGAGAAAAATTAGGGCGATTTGCGGTGATCAAATGAAATATGCTTTAATCATTTTTACCTTTGTTATCAGCGTCTGTTCAGCACAATTTGGAAATAACCAATCCATGAGCAAAACGGGAACTACGGTTGCTCAGTTTTTAAAAATAGGGATGGATGCGAGAAGTACTGGAATGGGCGGTGCTGTAGCGGGTCAAAAAGCTATTTTGAGTGGTATATATTGGAACCCTGCTAGTATTGCAGGTCATAAAGGCATTGGCGTCCAGTTTGGTTCATATGATTGGTTGGTTGCAATGAAATATCAATTTGCAATAGTTGGTATAGACTTAGGGGAAAAAGGTGTAATTGGATTAAGTGTGATCAATCTCTCTTCACCAGATGACCTTGTCCGTACTGTTTCAGAACCTCATGGTACAGGTGAAAAGTTTTCAACAAATGATCTATCTGCAGGTTTTACTTACTCAAAAATGCTAACAGACCGTTTTTCTATTGGTGGTTCCTTTAAATATATCCAACAAAATATTTGGCACTCAACTGCTAGAACATTTGCTGTCGATGTAGGGACACTTTTTGAGACTCCTTTTTATGGCACAAGGCTAGGCGCTTCAATAAGTAATTATGGTGGTAAAATGAGAATGGAGGGAAGAGACCAAAAGATCAGTGTTGACCCAGATCAAGACAATCAAGGTAATGTAGAATTTGTCAATGCAGTTTATGAAACAGAATACTTTCCTCTGCCATTATTTTTTCGAGTGGGTTTATCAGGTGAACTTATAAAAACAGAATCCCTTACATTGGCATATGGCGTAGATGCACTCCATCCAAATGATAATACAGAATACTTGAACTTTGGATTAGAATTAGATTATCGAAAATTAATTTTTATAAGAGGAGGGTTGCCATCGTTTTATAAACAGGATAAAATTGAAGGACCTTCTTTTGGTATAGGTATGAATTATTTAATAAATCGTACCTCTACATTATTAACTATTGATTATTCTTTATCTGATTATGGACCATTGGGTGAGGTCAAGCGATTAAATATTGGCTTTAACTTTTAATCTCTATGATGATAAGAGCATGTTGTGGTATTTATAAATCTAAATTCCTTCATTACCTTTTTCTTTTTTTAACATTATTAACTGGTCAAACAGGTACCTGGATCGAATTGCCCAATGCACCAGTAGTGACAAGATTTAATGATATTCAATTTTTAAACGAGAACCTAGGTTGGGCAGTCAATGGTTGGGGGCAAATATATCATACGCCAGATGGAGGAGATAGTTGGGAATTACAATTTGAACAATCTGAAACACATTTTCGTTCTGTTGGATTTTTTGATGAGTTAAATGGTTGGGCTGGTAATGTAGGTAATGGTGAATTTGGTGCAACTGATATCATAAATCTGTATCATACTTCTGACGGAGGTTCTTCCTGGATGCCTTTCGATGATTTTACAGGTCCTTCTCCCCAGGGTTTATGCGGTATAAAGGTCATAAACGATTCGACTATGTATGCAGTTGGCCGAGTAAGAGGACCTGCATATTTTACTAAAACAGTGGACAGGGGTGAAACCTGGATATCCTATGATTTTGATCAATATGTTTCAGTTGCAGGTTTAATTGATCTGTACTTTTTCAATCCTGATACTGGATTTATTGTTGGGTTAACCAATATAGACCATGAGGATTCAAGGGGCATTGTTTTAAAGACCACAGATGGAGGTGAGACTTGGATGCCCTCATTCATAACATCCAGGTCGGGCGAGTGGGCATGGAAAATTGATTTTCCATCATACAGTGTAGGGTATGTTTCTTTACAGCGAAACTATGAGTCCCCTATATACTTCCTAAAAACAATCGATGGAGGTGAGACCTGGAATGAAATGCTATTTATGAATGATTATTATTTTATCCAAGGTATTGGTTTTATAAATGATACTTTAGGGTGGATGGGAGGAAATAGTAGTCTACCTACCTATGTAACAACAGATGGAGGCGAGACTTGGAATTCTGCAGGGTTTGGAAGCCGCGTTAATCGACTTGAATTTATAGATCAAAATATTGGTTATGCATGTGGGCAAACTATATATAAATACACTGATGCCTTAAGTACTGGAAATGAGGAGAATGTATATTCTATTCTACCAAATACTCCTGTCATTAATTACCCCAATCCGTTTAATCCATCTACAACTATTTTAACATACATTCCAGAATCAGGATTGCTGCAGGTCTCAGTTATTGACCTTCTTGGAAGAAATGTAAGAATGCTTTATGATGAAATGGTTTATGAGGGAGAATCATGGAAGAAGATTATTTGGGATGGTTTAGATAATAATAGAAAAGAAGTACCTGGAGGAGTTTATTTTTGTCAGGTTAGGAATGGACAGGCTTCGATGAATCATAAAATGATCTTGCTAAAATAATTATTAAGAAACCTTACAGTTTGAAAATAGGTCCTCAATTGATTCACGTTTTCTTATTAAACTTGATTTTTTACCATCTAAGAGAATTTCGGCTGCTTTTGGTCTTGTGCAGAATTGGTGAGACATAGTAAAGCCATATGCACCTACATCCATAATAGCCACAAGATCGCCTTCATCTATATCTGTGAATGCTCTATCAGTTGCTAATCGATCAGTATTTTCACATATTCTTCCAGTGAAATCAACGGTCTGAGTTGTTTCTGCATCAGAATATCCTATCTTGTATATACGATGATGTGCGTTATATAATGCAGGGCGCATCAATGTTTCCATTCCTGCATCAAGGCCTATAAATTTTTTGTAACTATTTTTAATTCCAGTAACCTTTGACATTAGAATACCTGTATTCCCTACTACAGACTTCCCTGGTTCTATCCAGAGCTCTGGTTTTTCAGCTCCATTATAGAACGAATGAAATACCTTACTTACTTCATGAAATACTTTATTAAAATCCAATGATTTTTCATCATCACGATAAGGGATGCCATATCCACCACCAAGGCTTATATGATGAAAATCTATCTTTAATTCTTTATTGATCAATTCAACTGTTTTTAGAATCTCTTTCATGAGCTTTGGAAAATATTCTTGATCCAAAACACCTGATCCAGTCATACACTGAATACCAAATTTTTCAACGCCACTATCCTTTGCTACTTTATATGCATCAAGGATATCGTGTTTAGGAACGCCAAACTTTGAATTTTTACCTCCAGTTACGACCTGAGAAAATGCACCTTTTCCAAATCCTGGGTTTAACCTAAATGAAATTTCTTTTGGTGTACCCATCTTTTGTAAACGCCTGAAAGATGTTATATCATCTAGATTGATATGTGCTCTTCGCTCAAAAGCTATTTCCAAGTCCTCTTGCGACTCATAATTACCAGTAAAAATGCAATCATTGCTTGAAATACCTCCAAGTTTTGCAGCATACAATTCTCCTGGACTTGAGCAATCTGCCCCTAAACTTGGAATCTCTGATTTAAGAGCTCCTATAATATTTGGATTACTATTTGCTTTAATGGTATAACAAATATGAAAATTGTCGAAATTGCTTGTTAGAGCAGAATGTATTTTATTTATGTTTTTAATTAATTGATTCTTATCATAAATATAAAGTGGAGTACCATATTCTGCAGCTAAAGACTCGAATAGAGATTTATTGTTGATCAGTTCTTTAAGAGGATGAGACATATCTATTATGAAATTATACCTATAAAATCTTTATAAAAATAATTACAAAAAAGTTATCAAATGATAAATGGAAAATTCAACCAAATCTAAAAAGTAGTCCCGCAAATCATTTATGAGTTGAAAGTAATAGAACTTATGAGGATTTTTATCACATGAATATTATTTTATGTGTTCGAGCTAAAACGCGATAAAAAGTTCCATATCATTTGATTTGTTTCCAGCCCATTTCTGCCGATATTAAGCCAATAATGATCTCCATCAATGACCTTATAATACTCTAAATAGATTTTATTCTCTTGGTTAGGGTATGAGTATAATTCTATTGCAAGTCCATCAGATATATAGTTTGTCACACTAGGGTTTAAGAGCATACCATTTTGGCTAGCCAAAAATTCAATAGTTTCATTAATTGATGCA
>OCVP010001157.1_pt1 | contig 11386 bp, 9 predicted proteins | sample 1539171 | NCBI WGS metagenome assembly OCVP01 (sample SAMEA51879418, study PRJEB22527) | metagenome
AGCTGATTATTTAGATAAAAAAAATCTATGGAGAGTAAAAACAAATAAAAAAAAAGTATTTTATTGCAAATATTTAATAAGTGCAGTTGGATCATTATCTGCAGCGAATGTACCAAATATTAAGGGCATTAAAACTTTTAAAGGAGAGTGGTATCACAGTGGAAGATGGCCAGATAAAAAAATAAGTTTTAAAAATCAAAAAGTTGCACAAATTGGAACAGGGTCAAGTGGAATACAAATTGCCCCAGTTGTAGCAAAATCTGCAAAATCACTCACAATATTTCAAAGGACACCAAATTATAGTGTTCCAGCAAGAAACAGAAAACTTACAAAAACATTTATTAAAAATACTAAAAAAAATTACAAACAAATTAAAAATTTACTTACAAAGACACCTGGTGGTCATGCATTTAAATTTTCGAAAAAATCTATTTTTGATTTTAATGAGAGTAAAAGATTAAAAATTTTAGAAAAAGCATGGCTAAATGGAGGTTTATCATTTAGGGCATGTTTTAGCGATATAACTAAAAAATTAAATGCCAACAAAATAGCCTCAAACTATATAAAGCAAAAAATAATAAATATTGTTCAAGACAAAGAAATTGCAAAAAAACTCACAGATTTTGGTCATCCATTTACTTCAAAAAGACCAACTTTAAATACAGATTATTTTGAAACATTTAATAGAAAAAATGTTCGTTTAATTGATTTAAAAGAAAATCCAATAGTCAAGATTACAAAAAATGGGATTAAGACAAATAACGAGGAATTAAAATTTGATAAAATAATTTTTGCAACAGGCTATGACGCGCTTTCAGGTCCTATTTTGTCTTTAAATTTGACTGGTAGAAAAAATATTAAATTAAACAAATATTGGAAAAATGGTCCGACAACATATTTAGGCTTAATGATACCAAATTTTCCAAATTTTTTTATCATTTCTGGACCTGGTAGTCCTTCAGTATTAACTAATGTTCCTGCACAAATTCAACAACATGTAGAATGGATATCAGAATTTATTAAATATTTAGAAAAATCAAATAGTCTTTCAGTTGAACCTGAAGCTAAAGAAGCTGAAAAATGGGTTAAAAAAATAAATACATTAGCCAACAAATCTCTTTTTATGAAAGCAAAAAATTCTTGGTATAAGGGTGATAATATTCCAGGTAAACCAAAAACTTTTATACCTTATCCAGCAGGATTGCCTCAGTATAGAAAAATCTGTAATAAAGTTAAAAAAAAAATGTATAAGGGTTTTATTATATCTCATAAATGAAAAAAATTTTTGTAATAATTATTTTAACACTTTTTAAAATTAACTTTCTTTTAGCAGAAAATATTGAAATCATTAATGATACTAAAGGAAATGGTTTAAAAGTTGTAAATCATTCTTGGGTAAAAATTGAATACACAGGTTCTTTCGAAGATGGAACAGTCTTTGACACTAATGTTGGTAAAGACCAACCATTAGTTTTTCAAATAGGAATGAAAGAAGTTATTCCAGGGTTTGAGCAAGGAATAGTGGGAGCAAACAAAGGTTCTAAAAGAAAAATTAAAATACCTTCAATGCTTGCATATGGCGAAAAGGGTGCAGGCGAATTAATCCCACCAAATTCAAACTTGATCTTTGAATTTAAAATTCTAGATGTTTTGAGTCCTAATTATGAAAAAATTGATAGTGAAAAACTAGAAAATTTAATTAATGAAAATGCAGTGGCATTAGATATTAGGCTTGATAATCAATGGAAAAAGACAGGTGTAATTAAAGGTTCATTTCAAGAAACAGCATTTGATATTAATGGTAAATTCAATGTTTATTTAATGGATAAAGTTAGGGCTTTAGCAGGTGCTGAGTCTCAAGGAATTGAATTGATTTTTATAAGTCATGACGGAAAAACTGCTGAAATTTTAGGTAATGCATTTGCTGAAGATTTAGGTTTTACAAATGTGTATGTTCTTGATGGAGGAATTCAATCTTGGATAAAAAGCAATAAACCGCTTGTAAGTTATAATTAGTTTTTATTTTTAATTCTTTGACTCTGTATCTTTTTGATACGTATTTCTTCCTGAAATAAATCAATTACACGATAATCATTTTCAATCACTTTATTAATTTTACGTTTCTTATTATTTCCCCAATCGTTTATAGCTTCAATTATGTAAGCACTGGATTTACCAAAATCAGTTAAAATATAATCATTTATTTTATTGTTAATCCTTTTTTTTATTAGAGTGTCATTTTCCAAATTTCTCAATTCTCTAATTAACATTCTCGCAGTAATTCCATCTAAATTGTTCTTTAATTCAGAAAATCTTCTAGATCCTATGTGTAATTCAGCTAAAATTTTAATTTTCCATTTTCCTCCTATTAATTTTAAAAAATTGTTAATACTCTCAAATTTAATCATAGTATCAAAAGTATACCTATTTTTTAAAGCTTAAAAACAATAATTTTTTTTTGAATTTAATCATGAAATAATATTTAGTAATAAAAATGAAATTAAAAAATAAAGTTGCAATTGTTACAGGTGGAGGAAAAGGTATAGGAGAAGAAATTTCCTTAGGCCTTGCCAAAGAGGGAGCTAATGTTGTTGTTGCAGATTTAGATAAAGAAAACTCTTCTAATGTTGTTAAAGAAATCGTAAAAAATAATGGTGATGCAATTTACGTAGAAACAGATGTTTCAAACGAAGCAAGTGTTAAAAATTTGATATCAGAAACAATTAATAGATTTGATCAAATAGATATATTGATTAATAACGCTGGGATAAGACATGTAAAGAAACTTGAAAATCATAACTTAAAAGATTGGGATGACATGATTTCTGTTAATCTTACTGGACCATATATTTGTTGTCAGGCAGTAATACCTGAGATGAAAAAAATAGGTAAAGGTAAAATTATAAATTTTGGTTCGATCGCTAGTTTTATGGGGAGACCTGATCGTGTAGGATATGTTGCAGCCAAAAGTGGAATACTGGGTTTAACCAGAGCTCTTGCTATAGATTTGAAGGGAACAAATATAAATGTCAATACAATTTGTCCAGGTCTAATATCTACACCATTTAATAAAAAATATGCAGAAGACCCAACTCATGGTGAGCAATGGGGAAAAGAAACAATTGTTGGTAGGTGGGGACTACCATCTGATATAGTTGGCGCAGCAATTTTTTTATCTTCTAATGAATCTGATTTTATTAATGGATCGGAGATTAAAATTGATGGTGGTTGGTTAGCTGCTAAAACAAGAGAAGGTGAATTGTAATTATGAGTGATTTTTTAAGTAATTTCGAAAAAGCAAACAAAAATGCAAAAAGATTATCAAATAAAATTTTAATAGACGGTAAATTAATCTCATCATCAACTAATAATAAAATTAATGTAATAAATCCAAGCACAGGAGAAAATATAGGTGAAGCTCCCCAATGCAATAAGGTTGAAGTTAATCTTGCAGTAAAATCTTCTCTAAATGCTTTTAAAGAATGGAAGAAAGTACCAGCAAGAGAAAGAGGAAGATTGGTAGAATTAGGTGCTAGAAAACTTGAGCAAAGAAGAGATGAGATTGAAACTTTACTTTCACTGGATACAGGTAACGCTTTAAGAACACAAGCTAAACCAGAAACTTCCGCCTCAATTGAATTAACTAGGATGTTTGCTGGTTTATCTGGAGAGATTAAAGGTGAGAATTATCCTCCAAATATTGCAAATACTTTACACTACACAACAAGAGATCCAATTGGAGTTGTTTGTGCTATCGTTCCTTGGAATGCTCCTTTATTTTTAACTGTTGCAAAAATAGCTCCAGCAATTGTAGCTGGTAATACTGTTGTTTTAAAGACAGCTGAACAAGCACCTTTCTGTGCATTACTATTAGCAGAGATTTTTCAACAAGAACTTCCTCCAGGAGTTTTAAATGTTATTTCTGGATACGGAGAAGAATGCGGAGAGCCACTTTTGTCTCATCCCGATGTAAGAAAAATTACTTTCACTGGTTCATTTAATGTTGGTAAAATTATTGCTCAAAAAGCAGCTCCAAAACTTTGTCCGGTAACATTAGAACTCGGTGGAAAAAATCCTAATATAATCATGAGCGATGCAGATCTTGATATTGCTATACCTGGTGTAATCGATGGTATGAGATATACCAGACAAGGACAAGCATGTACCGCTGGCTCAAGAGTTTATATACAAGAAAAAATTTATGAAAAAGTTTTAGATGGTGTTGTTGATAGATTAAAAAATCTTGAAATGGGAAATGCTTTAGATGAAAATTCAGATGTAGGAGCGATAATTTCAGACGAGCAACTTAAAAAAACATTACATTACATGAACATTGCAAAAGAAAACTCATCAACAAAAGTTCTACATGGAGGTAATCAAAAAAAAGGTGGTGAATACAAAGAAGGTTTTTTTTATGAACCTACTTTATTGTCGGGGGTTCCAGTAAAGTCGCCTGTGTGTCAGGAAGAAATATTTGGTCCAGTTGCTTGTGCAATTCCATTTAAATCATTTGACGAAGTTATTGAAAGTGCAAATGATACTCCTTTTGGATTGTCAGCAGTTTTATGGACACAAAATCTATCAAGAGCACTTCAATTTGTTGAGGAAATAGATGCAGGTTTTGTTCAAGTTAATCAATGTGTAGCTCCAAGAGCAAATGTTTCTTATGGTGGATTAAAAATGAGTGGTCTTGGAAAAGAATATGCATTTGATAGTATGATCAATCATTTCACCCAAAGTAAAACAGTATTAATTAATAGAGGGAGTTCAAATATAGATGAATAATCATATTGCATTTATTGGAGTAGGAAACATGGGAAATCCCATGGCACAACAATTAGTAAAAGCTGGAAAACAGGTTAAAGTTTTTGATGTTTCAGAATACGCAATTAAAACTGCAAAAAAGACAGGTTTAAATGTTGTAAATTCTTTAGATGATCTTTTATCCAATGCATCAACTGTAATATCAATGTTACCAGAAGGAAAACATGTTTATGAATTATATCTTGGTGAGAATGGAATTTTAAAAAAAATTTCTAAAGATTGTTTAATTATTGAATGTTCAACAATAGATATTGAAACTTCATTAAAGGTAGGAGATGAAGCAAAGTCTTTGGGAATAAAAATGATTGACGCTCCAGTTACTGGTGGTGTGATGGGTGCTAGAGTTGGAAAATTGAATTTTTTAGTTGGTGGTAGTAATGATGCAGTAAAATTAGCTTCACCACTTTTAGAGATAATGGGACAAAAAATACTACATGCTGGAGATCAAGGAAGTGGGGTTGGTGTAAAAATTTGTAACAACATGTCTCTTGGAATTTCGATGATAGCAGCATCTGAGGCTTTGATGTTGGCAAAAAGATTAAAAATGGATATTAAAAAAGTTCATAAAATAATTAAAGAGGCATCAGGTAACAATTGGGCACTCACAAATTATACTCCTTTACCTGATTTAACAGACGGGGTTCCTTCAAATAATAAATATAGACCAGGTTTTACAGCAGCTATGATGAAAAAAGATTTAAATTTAGCAAATGATGCAGCTACTTCTGTTAATGCAAGCACACCTTTAGGTAAAGCTGCTTTAAAAATTTTTTCAGATTTTTGTGAGGAAGGTGATGCGGATACTGATTATTCAGGTATTTCAAAAAAAATTGGTGGTGATGCGTGGGATTATCCTTTTGATCCTAAGGGCGAAGATTAGTTTAGAATTAATAAAAATTATATTTAAAATTTATATATAATTATTTTAATCACTTTACTTTCTTATTTCAATAATGTTTACTAAGAAAATTATTAAGTCTTAATAAATAAATAAAGAGAGGGAAATAAATGAAAAAAATCACTTCAATGATTTTAGCTTTAGTTTTTGCGGTATCTTTAATTAGTACTGCTTCTGCTAAAACTTTAAAAATCCAACTTACTTTTCCTAAAACTTCTTACGATGGTCAAATCGTAAAGATGTGGACTGATAGAGTTACTCAATTAACTCGAGGAGAGTTAGTATTTGAACTTTTATCAAAAGGTGAAGTTGTTGGTATGAAAGAAACACTAGAAGCTGTTGACAAAGGTTTAGTTGATGGTGGTGCTGCTTGGACACACTACTGGTCTAACTACCACCCAGCTGCTATGTTGTTCGGTTCACCTGTTGCAGGTGGAGGTATCGGATTATCAACTAAATCATGGTTAGCATGGTATTTTGATAACGGTGGAAAACAGTTGTACGACAGACTTTGGGATGAAATGGGTATGAATGTTAAAGGTTTTGTGATGGCTTCATCTGGACCTGAGGCATTAGGTTGGTTCAAAGAGCCAATTACAAGTATGGATGATTTCAGAAAATACAGATTCAGAACTCCTCCAGGAATTCCAGGACAAACTTATAAAGATATTGGTATTGCATCTGTGTCTTTATCAGGTGGAGATATTTTACCTGCACTTGAAAAAGGAACTATCGATGCTGCTGAATGGTGTTGTCCAAAGCCAGACTCAGTTTTTGGTTTCCAAAAAGTTCTAAAAAACTACTACCTACAAGGTTTACACCAAAACGTAGTTAATGGTGATATTTACATCAATGGTGATGTATATAATTCTCTAACTGATCATCAAAAATATGCAATGGAAATTGCATCTGAAGCGATGATTACTAGAAACATCACTAATAGAGCTGTAGAAAATGGAAAAGCATTGATTGATCTTACTGAAAATCATGGTGTAAAATTATGGGATACACCAGCTGATTATTTCACTGAGTACATGAATGCTGCTCAAGCAACTCTTAAAAAGAACGCTGCAGAAAATGCTTTCTTTAAAGAAGTGTATGATCATATGACAGCGCATGCGAAAATAGTTGTGCCATTTATTTCTCAGATGGAAACATCTGATGCATCTATTGGTACTGCATTTGCAAAACAACAATAAAAATTAATTTAAAACGGGGGTAATTAAATTTATCCCCGTTTTTTAATAATTAAAATTAATTAAATTGCTCAATGGTTGATAAAAAGTCTAAAGAGAACGTTAGTGAAAATCTGGACATAACCGATGAGCTTATCGCTGAACGTCGTACTAGCACAAAAATGCCAAAGGACATGGATCCTTGGATGGCAAAAACAATAGAATTTATTGACAGAAATATGCTTGTTACTGGCAAAATTGTTTGCTGGATAACAGTGCCTTTGATATTTGCAATGGTTTATGAAGTAATTGGAAGGCATTTCTTTAATCGACCTACACTTTGGTCATTTGATATTAGTAGAATGTTAGCTGGCGCATTATTTATGTTAGGTGCAGCGTATACTTTATCAAAAGGAATACACATAAGAGCTGATTTTTTATATCGAAACTGGAAAGTAAAAAATCAAGCCAAAGTAGATTTATTTTTATATTTATTATTTTTTTTCCCTGGTTTCTTAGTATTTTTCTGGGTTAGCTTTGATTACGCTTACACATCTATTTGTGGACGGTCAGATCTTATGGAATGCTTGGGGGGCAAAGTCAGAATTCAAAGGGCAATGGACACTACATGGATGCCAATAATGTGGCCATTAAAAAGTTGTATGCCTATAGGAGCTTTTTTATTATTGGTTCAAGGAGTATCTGAGGTTCTTAAGAGCTACTATGCCTTTGTAAAAGGAAGATGGCCATAATGGAATTTTTTACACCTGAAATAATTGGTGCAATAATGATTGGTTGCATGTTATTTGCAATCTTTATTGGTTTTCCAATTTCGTTCACTTTAATATTTTTAGGGCTTGTATTTGGTTATTGGGGTTTTGGAAAATTAGTTTTTTACCTAATGACACTCCAATTCAATATGATAATGACCGAGAATACCCTCGCGGCAGTCCCGCTCTTTATCTTTATGGGAATTCTAATGGAACAAGCTGGTTTAATGGAAAGATTGTTTAATTCTGTCCAACTAATGCTTTCTAAAACTAGAGGTGCATTATTTTATGCAGTTATGTTTGTATCTACAATATTTGCTGCAGCAACTGGAATTGTTGGAGCCTCAGTTACAATTTTAGGAATTATGGCAGGTAAGACGATGATTAGATCTGGTTATGATACAAGATTGTCAGCCGGTTTAATTTGTGCAGGTGGAACTCTTGGAATTTTAATTCCACCTAGCATTATGTTGGTAGTTATGGGTCCTGTTTTAGAAATTCCAGTTACAGATTTATTTGCTGCAGCAATAATTCCTGGAATAATGCTTGCATGCTTGTACGCAGGGTACACTACTTTAAGATGTTTTTTAAATCCTAAACTAGGTCCAGTTTTACCAGCCAATGAAAGACCAACTAATATGGGTAAAGTTTGGTATGAATTTTTTATGGGCTTAGTTCCACCAGCAGCTTTAGTATTTTTTGCGTTAGGAAGTATTTTGTTTGGTTTAGCAACTCCAACTGAAGGAGCTGGGATGGGAGCTTTTGGATCTATTGTTTTAGCTTTGGCCTATAAAAAAATGACTTTTAAAGGATTAAAAGAGGCTTTAATTAAAACTTTAGAAATCACAGCTTTGATTATGTTTCTTGTTGCTGCATCTAATTTTTTTGGAGCAGTTTTTTCTAAGTTAGGCACTCCATCACTTTTAACTGATTACTTACTCAATTTAGAAATTAATAAATATTGGATTTTAGCAATAATGATGGCAGTTATCTTCTTATTAGGATGGCCATTAGAGTGGGTACCTATAGTATTAATTGTATTGCCAATTCTTTTACCTTTAGTGCAGGAACTAGGATTTAATTTAACTTGGTTTGCAATTTTAGTCGCAGTCAATTTGCAAACCGCATGGCTATCTCCACCTGTTGCATTATCTGCTTATTTTCTAAAAGGGGTAGTTCCTGATTGGGATTTAAAAGATATATATTTAGGAATGATGCAATTTATGGTTATCCAATTAATTGGATTAATATTAATCATAATATTTCCTCAAATTGCACTTTGGTTACCTGAAGTAATGTATCCATCTCCCTAATTTAAGATTTTTTATTAACATAAGGAATTATTGTTCCTATTAAAATTATTCCCAAAGATAAAAATATTTTAAAGTTAATTTCAGCATCTATCACTATCCAGGCAGAAGTTGCTCCAATTGGACCAGTAAGTGGATACATTAAGCTTATACGTCCCAAAGGAAGTCTTCTTAACGCATAATTATAAAATAAATATGCTGCAAAAGTTATGAAAGATAAAGTTAAAGCAGCCATTACAGAAGGTGTAAGTTCTAAATGATAAGTGTATTCAAAACTAGAATTTGGCCAAATAATAAAAAGAATTAAAAAAGAAAGTACAAAACCAGTAAAATATTGAAAAGTATTTACAGATAACTGATTTACTTTTGTTTGCATGAATTTTCTTCCAATTACCTCGTTAGTTGATGCGCAAAGCATTCCTAGAAAAATAATTAAGTCACCTAGATAATTACCAACACCTAATTTAAATTGGCTTGTAAGCAATAAATATGTTCCTATTAAAGTGACAAATACACCTATAATTACTTTTATTTCTATTTTTTCTTTTAAAAAAATTTTTGCTACGAATGGTTGCATAAGTGGAAGTGTACTAATAATTGCTACACCATTAACAGGACTAGTTAATAGTAAGCCTACGTGAAATGAAAGTGTTACCAGAAATGGATTTAACAATCCCATTAAAAAAGGTTTTAATCCAACTACTTTTATCGAAAGATCTACCCTCATTAAAATGCAGAAAAAAAGCATCAATAAAAAAGCAATTAAAAATCGTACAGCCAGTAAATCAATTATGAAAAATTCTTTTAATGCTAAAGTCACAAATGGTGGACCAGAACCAAATCCAATAACTGCCATCAACATTGCAAAATAACCAATGTTATTCGTGATAAATTTTTTCATAAGTATTTAAATTTAAGTATCTAAAAAAAGATATTGTATCATACTTAATTAGTTTATTATTTAATTATGAGTCGTAAAAAAGTTAAATACTCACTATCAAATTGGGATCTTGTAAGTGTGAATCCTAATTATAAAGTTTGGAATTGGAAAGATTTGTTTAGTTTCTGGGCAGTAAATATTCAGAGTGTTATAGCTTTCTCATTAATCGCTTCTTTGTACATTGTTTATAATTTAAATACTTTTGTTGTTTTTTTTGGAACTCTAATTGGTTCGTTATTAGTGTACTTTCTTGCAAATTTGATTGGAAAACCTTCTCAAAAATACGGTCTACCATTTGCTGTTCTTTTAAGAACTTCTTTAGGGTTCAAAGGTGCTCAGTATTTTGGATTTTTGAGATGTTTGGTTGGTATATTTATGTTTGGAGTTCAAACGTATTTTTTATCAAAAGCATTTACTTATTTAATTCGAATTTCTTTATTTAGTTTTGACAGTTCAATTCTTGAAAATAATATTTTTTTAATTTTTATACTAGGTTTAAATGTTATTGATTGGACCTCAATAATTATTGCTATTTTACTTCAAAGCTTTTTATTTAGCATTGGTATAAATTTTAATAAAAAAATAATTAATTACTCAGCAATTATAGTTTACTCTGGAATAGTATTCTTTTTTTTTGTTGTATTGCTTAATGATGTGAAAAGTACCTCAAAAGCATTTGTTGAAATATTTAATTATAAAAATTTAATTGATAAAAATAATATTTGGCCTGTGATCACTATTGCTGGAACTGTATTTGCGTATTTTTCAATTTTATTGGTAAATTTTGGTGATTTTTCTCGGTATGTTAAAAATGAAAAAGAACTTAAAAAAGGTAATTTATCTTTAGTTTTAAATTTAATTCTTTTTTCTTTTTTTTCAGTTTTTATTGTAATTGGATCTGATGTTTTTCTTAATTTAAAGTTTTTAGATCTAAATTCTATTTTAACAAGTCCAAATGATATTATTGGAAAATTTGATAATTTAACTATTACAATAATTGCTTTGCTTTTTATTATTGTTGCCTCTTTATCTACTAATTTGGTTTCAAATTTTATACCTTCTCAATATTCATTAATAAATTTTATTCCTAATAAATTAAATTTGAAATCATCTAGTTTAATTATTGGATTTTTAGGATTTGTGGTGTCAATATTTTGGCTCACTCTAATAAGTCAGATTGGTATTTTATCTTTTGTAGATACCTTTGCTGCATTTTTTGGACCTTTATTTGGAGTTATGATTGCTGATTATTATTTAATAAAAAATAAAGAATTAAGTAATAATGATATATATTCTATTGATGGTGAAGGGTTATATTTTTATTCAGGAGGCTGGCATCTAAAGGCTGTTTATTCTTTATTTTTAGGTTTTATTTTTTCAGCATCAACAATTTGGAACACAAATTTGATGTTTTTACAGTCTTATGCGTGGTTAATTGGTGCATTTGTAGCCTGGATAACGTATTACTT
>OCVP010001162.1_pt1 | contig 11328 bp, 13 predicted proteins | sample 1539171 | NCBI WGS metagenome assembly OCVP01 (sample SAMEA51879418, study PRJEB22527) | metagenome
ATTTTGTTTTTCCAGTTATAGAGGCCATAAATTAGAAAAATTACTCCTATTGTTGAACCTCCAATTACTGGATTAATTCCAAGGCTATGAAACCCAAGGTATGATAAACTTGGTGGAATGGGAGACTCCAGAGGCATCACAGGAAATAAGCTCGCGCGTGTTTTTGCTAGTGGCCCGGATATGGTGATATAAGCAGAAACTCCCATCACTAAAACAATTACAAACGAGCGCAAGTCACCCCCTCCGAGACGAGCTAGAGCTCCATATCCACAATTGCCACAGATTGCCATACCATATCCAAAAAGAAGACCTCCTACTACTGAAGAATATGGGTTCCATTCTGTGGACAGGTATATACTTTCTAAACTATTTATAAATCCAAAATATGATAAAAAGTGCACGGATATAATGCTAAGGCCGAGTGCGATTGCCCACATGCGGACCCTTATTTGTGAGCCACCATAAGTTGCATCTTCAATTGCTCCAAGTGTACAAAATCTACCCATTCGAGCCGCTAATCCTAAAAGAATACCTCCGATTAAACCAATAAGAGCTGAAAGTTCATTTCCATCTAGAGCCTCAAGCACAGCGTGTAGTACTCCCACATTTGTAGGTGATTTTCTGCTTGCAGATCAAAACAACAGTATTAAGCATCTTTCTCAGCACAAAAGAGATCATATACCACTTCTAGCACACGTTTAGGCTTGTCGTCGGCGAGGCGATAATAAATAGTTTTCCCATCGCGTCTTGGAACTACAAGTCCCTCAAGCCTAAGTCGTGATAGCTGTTGTGATACTGCGGCTTGTCTTGCTGAAATAAGATCCTCAAGTTCAGTGACGGATTTTTCACCAGAAACTAAATGACATAAAATCATTAGACGCCCTTCATGACTTATCGCCTTTAAAAAAGCTGAAGCGCTGGTTGCTTTTTCCACGACAGCGTCCAGTTCGTCCTCTGACATGTTCTCTGTTATGACTGGGAGTGTCATTACAATTTAATCCTTAAGTCTGCTTTAAGTTAGTCTAACTTGCTTTTGCGTTCAATTTCTATTTGATTTTATTCATTTACTATTATTGACCCTTCGTCAAAATTTGTTTCTCGTTTAAGTACCACTTCCAGCATTCCCCAAAATAAATCGTCTCCAATATACCCCTCTATTCGAGCGATTTCTTTTAAATTTTTTGTAAGTATGAAGGTAGGTGTGAAAACAACAGGGTTAACAAATTCAATTTTTTCATCATACTCGTTAATGTCAACTCGCACTAATGGGGCAAAGTTTCCTTCAGCGGTCTTTGGATAAATAGCGGATAATTCTTCATCCCATATCTCACAATAAATACATCCCTGCTGCTCAACATAAATTAGATTGTAGTTTTCGCTCGCCTTTAGAAAATTAGAACTCAAATAAAGTGCCAGTGCAGAGAATGTAAGTGATTTTAGTAAAATTCTCATGGAGATAAGCCGTGATTGACGCAACTTGTTACATTTTCTATAATATGAATATGTGAATTAGACAAGGATTTGCCAATGTTGGATGTCTCATTATGGGGAGCTTTCATTGGCGGATTAGTTGTATTTTTCTCTCCTTGTATATTGCCTATTGTACCTTTTTATTTGAGTTACATGGCAGGATCTGGTCTTGCAGCTATCAAGGCTAGTGATACCATGCCATATGATATTCGCAGACGCGCTGTAATATCTTCAATCAGTTTTTCGTTAGGAATTATATGCGTGTTCGTTCTTCTAGGTGCAGCAGCATTTTCTATTTCGCAAACATTTCGAAGTTATCAAGATGAATTCAGATGGGTAGCTGCAGCAATCATTTTAATAATGGGTTTGCATTTCCTGGGTGTAATAAAAATTGCGTTTCTTGATCGCCAGTTTCAAATTCAAATTGGAGATACTGGTAAGATGAATGTATTAGGATCCTTTGTTGTTGGTGTTGCCTTCGCTGCCGGCTGGACGCCCTGTGTGGGCGGTGTGCTTACGGCCGTTATCATGACCGCTTCACTGGAGACAACAGCTTATCGCGGTCTATTGTTACTGTTTGTATTCGGGGTTGGTTTGACCATGCCTTTTATAATTGCGGCCTGGTTCATAAATCCTTTTCTGCGTTTTATGGCGAAGTTTCGCGCGTATCTCAATTACGTGGAAAAGCTTATGGGGTTGCTACTAATATTTTTTGCAGGTCTTCTGATAACTGACTCAATTAATGGCTTAGCCAACTGGATGTTGGTCTCTTTCCCTAATCTGTTTGGAGTATAAAAGATGGTTAATAAGTTTCTTAAAATTTTACTGCTCGCTACGTCTCCACTATTTGTTAATCCTGCCACTGCGCTAGAGGTTGGAGATGATGGCCTTCATAAAACACGTTGGATGCAAGATACCTTTAAGGATCTCCGTGAGGATTTAGAAGAGGCAAACGCTGAAGGAAAGCGACTTGTCTTATTTTTTGAACAAATTGGCTGTATTTATTGCACAAAAATGCACAAAGAGGTTTTTTCAAAAGAAAATATTTCAGATTACATAGAGGATAATTTTTTTGTGGTGCAGTTAAATCTTCATGGAGATATTGAAGTTACAGATTTTGATGGTGAAATCCTGGCTGAAAAAGATATGGCTCGCAAATGGGGGATTCTATTTACGCCATCAATTATTTTTCTACCTCAAGAGGTAAAGGAAGATGCTACCGCACAACAAGCAGCGGTTGCAATGATGCCGGGTGCATTTCATCCAGGTACAACTTTAGATCTTTTTACATGGGTGCGCGAAGAGCGGTATCTCCTTGATAATGGTGAAGATTTTCAGAGATACCATGCTAGAATGGTGAATGAAAGACGCGCTGCCAGATCTGACTAGCGATATCGAAAAATATAGTTATTCAATTTTTGGAATTTGTTGTTGCGCGATTCATATTTTGTGTCTTATGCTGAGAGGAGCAAGGTAGGATAACCTTACTGTAGCTTTGGGAGGTAATATGAAACTATTTGCAAGAACTGCATTTGCAGCGGCGTTACTGGGCAGTGCTTCCTTCGCGGGATCAATTGCGCCTTCGGACGTACAATTTGGGGAAAGTGGAGAAGTCCAAGCATCTCTTACTGGAGTTGCAGGTGATGCAGCAAACGGTCGGAAGTTGTTCATGAACCGAAAAAAAGGTAACTGTCTAGCGTGCCACGTGAATACTGAAATGAGCGAGCAATCATTTCACGGTGAGGTTGGGCCGGAACTTGATGGCGTGGCAGATCGTTATGAACCGGAAGGGTTAAGAGGCATGCTTGTAAATTCCAAAATGATGTTCGAAGGTACTATTATGCCAGCATTTTATAAAGACGCAGGGTATAACAGAACTTTGAAAAAGTTTGTTGGGAAAACAATACTTGAGGCACAAGAAGTTGAAGATATCTTGGCTTATCTTTTAACCCTAAAAGAATAAGCTGCTACGGAATAAAAGGAGAGTATAATGGAAGTCACAAGACGTGATACAATGGCGATAGGTGGAGCGGCCGCGGTAATATCAACGCTCATACCATCAATCTCAGTTGCCTCAACGAATGATCTAATTATGGGTATAACAGGTGGAGCAGATGCAGCCGCATCAGGCATAGATCTCACTGCACCTGAAATTGCTGAAAATGGAAACACAGTTCCAATTTCCGTCGATGCCCCGGGTGCCGTTGCGGTCACCATTTTGGCAGCCGGTAACCCACTTCCTGGAGTGGCAACCTTTAACTTTGGTGATGGTGCTGGATCTCAAAGTGCTACTACACGAATTCGCCTTGCCGGGACTCAAGACGTGATAGCAGTGGCAAAGATGGCTGATGGCTCTTTTGCAGCAGTCTCGAAAATGGTAAAAGTAACAATTGGCGGCTGCGGCGGCTAAAGAGGAGATATTACAATGGCAAAAGGTGTAAAACCAAGAGTTAAGGTTCCCAAAACTGCATCAGCGGGAGAAATGGTCACTTTGAAAACATTGATCAGCCACAAAATGGAGAGTGGTCAACGAAAAGATAGTGATGGTAATAAGATTCCTCGTTCAATTATTCATCGGTTCACGTGCGCATTTAATGGTAAAACGGTAGTAGATGTTGAGATGGGTGGAGCTATTTCAACCAACCCGTATTTTTCATTTGATGCCGTTGTTCCTGAAGCGGGTGAGTTTCACTTTACTTGGTACGATGATGACGGGTCGGTATATGAGACGAAAAAGAAAGTAGAAATGGCATAATATTGCTTTGGGTAGCACAAATTGTGCAACTTTTATTGGGAGAAAAGTTATGAAGCTTATAAAAATAATACTTGCGATGGCAGGACTTGTAGCAACGCCTATTGTTACAATCGCAGGTGAGGACTCACAGCTTACTATTAATGAGGAGCCGTTCGTGACATCGGTAGCGGCACCAGCGCATTTAGAAAATGTTGATACAATTTATTCTGGATGGACATTTAGAACTGATGAAACGCAGGCACTTCAAATGGACGATTTTGATAATCCAGCATTTGTTTTTATTGATCAAGCCATTGATACTTTTAGCACAGTGGACGGGTCAGCTGGAAAAGCGTGCGTCTCATGTCATGAATCACCGGAAGTTTTTAAAGGTTTAAGAGCTTCTATGCCAAGGGTGAACGGTAGTGGCGAATTGGAGACGATACCCGAATTAGTCAACAATTGCCGGACTGAAAGAATGGGTGCTGAAAAATGGAAATGGTCTGGCGGTAAAATGGCCGGAATGGTCGGTTTGATTGGCCTCCAGTCACGGGGAATGACAGTTGACGTTGCCATAAATGGTCCTGCTTCAAGCATGTGGGAAAAAGGTAAAGAGTTATATTACCAAAGGGTTGGTCAATTAGATATGTCCTGCTCAAATTGCCATGAGGATAATTATGGCAATATGATCAGAGCTGATCATTTATCTCAGGGCCAAATTAATGGATTTCCTACATACCGCCTCAAAAATGCAAAACTGAACACCATCCACGGTCGTTTTAAGGGCTGTATGAAGAATATTCGAGCAACACCTTTCAAAGAAGGAAGTGATGAGTTTAAAGCTTTGGAACTATACGTTGCATCGCGGTCGAACGGCCTAATGATAGAAACGCCATCAGTTCGAAACTAAAAGTTTAAGCTCCAGCGTTTATAGCGCTGGGGTTTTTTGAATATTACAAATTCAAATATGCGAATATGTAATTTATAATAAAAGAGTGTAGACTATGTTTTCCCGCCGAGATTTTCTGCAAGTAGGAATGGCAACATCAGCAATTTATGGTGCCTCTGGCTTTGGGTCGTTTTCAAAGCTTGCAGCCCAGCAAAAACTGTCTCAAGATGATTTGTTGCAGTTTGACACATATGGAAATGTGTCGCTGATTCACATTACTGACATTCACGCACAGCTAAAGCCAATTTACTTTCGTGAGCCAGAGATTAATCTTGGTGTTGGAAGTGCTCTTGGACAGGTCCCACATATTACTGGGGCTAATTTTAGAAAGATGTACGGAATAGATGATGGAAGCCCTTCCCACTATGCATTAACACATAACGACTTTTCTGCCCTCGCAAAAGAATATGGTCGTGTGGGTGGTTTAGATAGAGTTGCGACCGTAGTTAAATCGATCAGAGCTGATAGGCCAGATGCTATTCTCCTGGACGGAGGGGATACTTGGCACGGTTCATATACGTGTCACCATACCCAAGGCCAGGATATGGTGAATGTTATGAACGCGCTTAATACCGAAGCTATGACGTTTCATTGGGAATTTACCCTGGGTTCTGACCGAGTACATGAAATAATTGATACGCTTCCCTTTCCTGCATTGGGTCAAAATATATTTGACGCTGAATGGGATGAACCGGCAGAATATTTTAAGCCTTATACATTTTTCGAGCGAGGAGGGTCGAAAATTGCCGTCATAGGTCAAGCTTTTCCATATATGCCTATTGCCAATCCAAGCTGGATGTTTCCCGAGTACAGTTTTGGCATTAGAGACGAAAACATGCAGGCGATGGTTGACGAAGTTCGTGGATTAGGCGCAGATCTTGTTGTAGTTCTATCTCACAATGGTTTTGACGTAGATAAAAAGATGGCCAGCATTGTAACTGGCATTGATATTATCCTGTCCGGTCATACGCATGACGCTCTTCCAGAGCCAGTATTAATCGACAATACAATAATAGTGGCCTCCGGATCCAACGGCAAGTTTGTTAGTAGGGTCGATTTGGATGTCCGTAATGGTCAGATGATGGGGTTCAAACATAAATTGATTCCGATTTTTTCGGATGTTATCACACCGGATCCCGACATGGCTGCTCTCATTGACGGAGAGAGAGCACCTTATATCGATCAATTGTCTGAAGTAATAGGACAGTCTGAAAGTTTGCTTTATCGAAGGGGAAATTTTAATGGTACTTGGGATGACTTGATATGTCAGGCTTTAATCGAGGAGCGGGAAGCAGATATTTCGATGTCACCGGGTGTACGGTGGGGCCCTTCGATTTTGCCAGGACAAGACATTACCAGAGAAGATATATGGAATGTGACTTCCATGAGCTACGGCAAGGTCTATCGAACTGAGATGACCGGTGAATTCATACACATAATTTTAGAAGATGTTGCTGATAACCTTTTTAACCCAGATCCTTATTACCAACAGGGTGGAGACATGGTTCGTATTGGTGGTATGGGATACCGAATAGATATTAACAAGCCCCAAGGTGAGCGGATAACTGAGTTAACACTTCTTAAAACTGGCGAAAAGATTGATCCCTCTAAAACCTATATCGTGGCCGGATGGGCTTCAGTTAATGAGGGTACAGAGGGACCTCAGGTTTGGGATCTTGTGGAAAACTATATTCGCCGAAATGGCATTGTAAAAGTTAACCCAAATAATTCTGTTCAAGTAATAGGCGCTTGATGCGCTTTTCTATTGGTTGGAGATTGATATAAATATGACAAAAATAAAGACTTCCAGACGATCATTTTTAAAAGGCTCAGTAGCAGTTGGGGGCGCCGCTTTGACTGCCAGTACGACAGCAAATTCAAGTGAAGCAGATCCTTTGATTACTGAAATGCAGGAATGGGCTCAGTTTGCTGGCGATGGTGTAGACGCTACACCATACGGATTGCCAATCGATTTTGAATCCGATGTTGTTCGCAGAAATGTAGAGTGGCTTACCGCAGATACAATTAGTTCAGTGAATTTCACCCCGATTCACGCACTGGATGGAACAATCACACCTCAAGGGTGTGCTTTTGAAAGGCATCATTCTGGAGCTATAGAACTTAGAAAAGAAGACTACAGGCTTATGATTAATGGGTTGGTGGAGAAACCACTAATTTTTACTTACGAAGATCTTGAGCGGTTTCCCAGAGAAAACCACGTATACTTTTGTGAATGTGCTGCAAATACGGGAATGGAATGGGCTGGAGCACAATTGAATGGGGCTCAATTTACCCACGGTATGATTCACAATATGGAGTATACAGGTATTCCGTTAAGAACTCTCCTTAACGAAGCTGGAATAAAACCTGAGGGTTCATGGGTCTTTGTTGAAGGTGCGGATGCATCATCCAATGGTCGCTCTATCCCAATAGAAAAAGCTCTTGATGATGTTTTTGTAGCATTCAAGGCAAATGGTGAGGCTTTGCGTAAGGAGCATGGGTATCCTGTCAGATTAGTCGTTCCTGGTTGGGAAGGCAACATGTGGGTTAAATGGTTGCGACGCGTCGAGGTAACAGATCAACCAATAGAAAGTCGTGAGGAAACATCCAAATACACTGACACGTTAGCAGACGGCACATCCAGAAAAAGGGCCTGGGTCCTGGACCCTAAATCTGTTTTAACCTCCCCAAGCCCGCAAGCCCCTATTAAACACAAATCTGGTCCGTTAGTTGTGTCTGGTTTGGCTTGGTCTGGGCACGGCGCCATAACTCGTGTTGATGTTACACTCGATGGTGGCAAAAATTGGTATCAAGCAAGACTAGCGAAGCCGGGAGAAACAAAGGCTTTAACGCGTTTTTATTTAGATATCGATTGGAATGGGAAGGAGATGTTCCTTCAAAGTCGAGCACATGATGAGACGGGATATGTTCAGCCGACCAAAGAACAGTTGAGAAAAGTCCGTGGTCTTAATTCGATTTATCATAATAATTGTATTCAAACATGGTGGGTAAAGAAGGGTGGGGAGGTTGAAAATGTCGAAGTCTCGTAACTTATTTTTTCTGTCAAGTTTGAGCTTAGTTTTTATCTTCGCCCTGGCCTATAACTTTGCCGACAGAAATATAACCAAATTACCTTCCGAGCCAAGAACGGTAAATGCCGAATATGATTTTGATTTAAGAATTATAGCTGCGGCTAATGCAGCTAACGCACCAAGACAGACGGGCGGTCCGTTGGGCTTGGGAAGAAAAGCTTTGGACGAGGAAATAACTGCATGGGATTTAGATATTGCACCTGATGGAACAGGACTTCCTGTTGGCTCGGGTTCTGTGAGCTATGGAGAAGAAATATTTTCTGAACAATGTGGTGCTTGCCATGGTGATTTTGCAGAAGGTGTGGATAGATGGCCAGAATTAGCTGGCGGAGAAGGTACTCTTGCGGATGATGATCCGCTAAAGACTGTAGGTTCATATTGGCCATATCTCTCAACTGCATGGGATTATATTCACAGGTCTATGCCATTTGGTTATGCACAAAGTTTAAGTGACGATGATGTTTATGCGATGCTTGCTTACATTCTTTATTCGAATGATATTATCGACGATGAAGACTTTGTTTTATCAAATGAGAATTTTTTAGATGTGGAAATGCCGAACGCTGAGGGTTTTATAATTGATGATAGAGATATGACAGAATACCCGGTTTTTAGTCAGGATCCATGTATGGAAGATTGTAAAGTAAATGTCGAGGTTACAATGCGTGCGCGTGTTCTTGACGTTACACCCGAAGATGATGGCTCATGATTTTTTACTTAAAATATAAATATGATAAAAATGTTGAATTATTGAGACTTTTTTGCTGAAATAACATCATAAATTAGCTAGCGAGAGATTCACCGAAAGCATGCCGAACCATCTAAAAGTAACCACATTAGTATTAGTTTGCTGGTTCTGCTCGGGTTTTGTGCACTCTGCTGAAGTCGAATTGCCAGCTGAAATCCTAAACATCGTAGGTGACCCTGAATATGGTGAATATTTAGCGAGTGATTGTAAGACATGTCACAAGGTAGAGGGGTCGGCTCCTGGTGTGCCATCCATCATTGGAGTATCGAAGCGGGATTTAATAATTGCATTGCATGCTTACAAACAGAAAGTACGCAAAAACCCGGTTATGCAAATGATGGCAAATAGACTATCAAATGAGGAAATTGCGGCGCTGGCTGCATATTTTGAAGGACTAAATTAATGTTTTCAATGGGAGGTAAAACATGAAATTAGACAGACGAAATTTTATAGGGAGTAGTGCAGCAATAGCGGCTGCTTTAAGTGCGCCAACGGTTATTGCCGGTGGTAAACCGAGGGTCGTTGTCGTTGGTGGTGGCGCTGGTGGTGCGACTGCTGCGCGTTATATTGCTAAGGACAGTGAAGGTGCGATTGATGTAACTTTGGTTGAGCCAACACGAAGCTATTATACCTGCTTTTTCTCTAATTTATACATTGGTGGATTTAGAAGCCTAGATAGTATCGGCCACAGCTACGGTAACCTTGCTACCGAATACGGTATCAACGTGGTACATGATTGGGCTGTTGGTATAGATAGAGGAGCAAAGACTGTAACTTTAGCTGGTGGTTCAACATTAAATTATGATCGATTAATTTTGTCACCTGGCATTGACTTCATTGATGGATCAGTGGAAGGCTGGAGTATAAATGCTCAAAACAAAATGCCACATGCTTACAAAGCTGGTTCTCAAACTGAACTGTTAAAAGCTCAGATTGAAGCAATGCCTCAAGGTGGCGTTTTTGCTATGGTAGCACCACCTAATCCATACAGATGCCCTCCGGGGCCATATGAGCGGGTATCAATGACTGCCCATTTACTTAAGGCCAAAAATCCGACAGCAAAAATAATAGTGGCCGATCCAAAACCGAAGTTTTCCAAGATGGGATTATTCCAGGAAGGATGGGGCAGCCATTATTCTGGAATGATTGATTGGATCGGTTCTGAATTTGGAGGAGGTAGTGTCTCTGTTGATCCAGATGCAATGACTGTGACAATCGACGGAGAAGTTACGAAGGTTGATGCTTGTAACGTGATACCCGCCATGAAAGCAGGTCGAATTTGTGAAATCGCTGGTATCACCGAAGGGAATTGGGCGCCGGTCTCAGGACATACGATGCAAAGTCGAATTGACGAAAACATTCACGTTCTTGGTGATGCTTCTGCTCAAGGTGATATGCCTAAATCTGGGTACTCAGCAAACTCACAAGCAAAAGTGGCTGCTATGGCAGTTCGAGGAGCACTGACGGGTTCTAAAGTATTTCCTGCTAAATTCTCCAATACATGTTGGTCGTTGATTGACACTAATGATGGTGTCAAAGTGGGGGCCACATACGAAGCGACTGACGAGAAAATAGCTAAAATAGATGGCTTTGTTAGTAAAACTGGCGAAGCTGCAGATTTAAGAAAAGCAACCTACGAAGAGTCCATAGGTTGGTATTCTGGTATTACCGCTGATATGTTTGGCTAATAAATTGATATTTATTTAACCCCCATTTCAACTTGGGGGTTAAATAAGAACTCGTTTTACAATTATATTATTTGAATTTTTACGATAGCATTAATTCAAAGCTAATAAAAAATTCCCTATTTGGTCTTTAAACCGGAAAAATCCATGGGTTGCATGAGGCCAGGCTCTGCGGTCATAGTCGTGTGCGATTTTAATCAGCTTTGTGCTTCCCAAGTCAAAGTTCTGTATAAAGTCGCGCGTATGGCCTACGGTGATATAGTTCGTAAATATGAAGTCAAAGGCACCGCCTTTCAAAGCCTCTAAGTTGTCCACAAATTCAACCGACCCAAAGTTTTTTTGCCATCGCATTAAAGTGTCTTCTAATAATTTTTTCCTAAAATTTTGTTGTAAATTAGATGCAATTAATGGTTTTGGCTCGTTATTTGGACAAAAACAGAATATTTTTTGTGCATTTGGTAGTAGATCTTTCAATACTGACCAATCCATATCTTCCCAATGAAGCAAAATTGCATATTTCTTAGGATTATCTGTAACAGCATCAAATGAAATAGGCAGCCGATCATGATTATTGCTGCCTTGGATCAATTTAGGAGTTCTGGATAAATTTTTAGGGGAAAAGCGGCCTTTTGTGAATTTTTGAATGTTTT
>OCVP010001164.1_pt1 | contig 11317 bp, 10 predicted proteins | sample 1539171 | NCBI WGS metagenome assembly OCVP01 (sample SAMEA51879418, study PRJEB22527) | metagenome
GCTCTATCGTAAGTAAACATGTTGATGTTCTTCAAATACCTGCTTTCCTTTGCAGGCAAACTGATTTATTAATTGCTGCTGCAAAAACAAATAAAATTATTAATGTTAAAAAAGGACAATTTCTAGCACCTTGGGATATGGTCAATGTAACAAAAAAAATATCAGATTCAGGAAATAATAATATTTTAGTAACCGAAAGAGGAGCAAGTTTTGGATACAATACTTTGGTTTCTGATATGAGATCAATACCTATAATGGCAAAAAATGGTTACCCAGTGATATTTGATGCAACACATTCTGTTCAACAACCAGGTGGAATGGGAGAAAAAAGTGGTGGACAAAGAGAGTTTGTAGAACATCTTTCTCGGGCAGCAATTGCAGTTGGTGTAGCAGGTGTTTTTATAGAAACACACCAAGATCCTGACAATGCACCATCTGATGGTCCCAATATGCTTCCACTTAACAAATTAGAAAATCTTATTTCTCAACTTTGTGAAATTGATAATTTAATTAAAAAATAATGAGTAAGATTTCAAAAATTGTTGCAAGACAGGTTTTTGATAGCAGAGGAAATCCAACAATAGAGGCAGAGATATTTTCTGGTAAAAGTAGTGCATCAGCAATTTGCCCCTCTGGCGCATCTACTGGAACATACGAAGCTTTTGAAAAAAGAGATAAGTCCAACAAAAAGTATTTAGGCAAAAGTGTTTTTAAGGCGATAGATTTAATTAATAAAAAAATTTCAAAAAAACTCAAAGGTCAAAATGTTCATAATCAAGAAAGAATTGATAGCATAATGATCAATTTAGATGGTACTAAACAAAAAATTAAAATTGGAGCAAATGCAATTCTAGCAGTATCAATGGCTAACAAAAAATTGTCAGCAAAAATTAAAAATAAACCACTTTACGAGTGCTTTTTAAAAAATAAAAATTTTAGACTTCCATATCCTTTAATGAATATTATTAATGGCGGAGTTCATTCGAATAATGGTTTAAGGATTCAAGAATTTATGATTAGACCAGATGGAGCAAAAAATTTTTCTGATGCAGTAAGAATGTGCTATTTGGTTATACAAAATCTAAAAAAAATAATTAATTCAAAAGGTTTATCTACATCTGTAGGAGACGAGGGTGGATTTGCTCCAATGATAAATAAAAACGAAAATGCTTTAACTTTAATAGTTAATGCTATAAAAAAATCTGGTTTTATCAATGGTAAGCATATTTCAATTTGTTTGGATGTTGCTGCAAATGAATTATATAAAAAAGGTAAGTATTCTATTCACTCGACAAAATTCATTTCTACTAATGAATCTATCAAAAAATATCTACAATTAATCAAAAAGTTTAAAATCAAATCTATAGAAGATCCATTTTCTGAGAATGATTGGTCTTCATGGAATAAAATGACTAAAGCATCAAAAAAAACTCAAATAGTTGGCGATGATTTATACGTAACTAATCTAGAAAGATTAAAAATGGGATTTTTAAATAATTCTTCAAATTCTATACTTGTTAAACTTAATCAAATTGGAACAGTAACTGAAACTTTAGAAGTTATAAAATTTGCAAAAATAATAGGATTTAGCACAATTATTTCTCATCGATCTGGCGATAGTGAAGACACATTTATTGCAGATCTAGCAGTTGGCACCGACTCAAATCAGATAAAGACAGGGTCTTTGTCCCGGTCAGAAAGAGTTGCTAAATATAATCAATTAATTCGAATAGAAGAAAATCTAGGAAAAAAGGCAAAAATGAATAAAATTCATTAATGCTAACAAAAATAAAAAAAAATTACTTTGAAATAATTTCTTTTTTTTTAATAATTTATTTTTTAATTAACTTGTTAGGTGGTCAGAGGGGTCTATTCTCATATTTCGAAAAAAAGGAAACTTTAAAAAAGCTTACAAATGAAGAAACTGTTAAATTATCAAAAATAAAAAGATTAGAATTAGAAAACTCCCTATTAACTGATAATATTGACAAGGATTTTGTCGATCAATTAATACGAGACAAATTAATGCTTGGTAAAAAAGGTGAGAGTACCTATATAATAGTTAACAATGACAATTAGACATCCAGAAAAAGTAAATAAACCTATAAATCCTATTAAAAAAAAACCAAATTGGATAAGATCTAAGTTATTAAATAGTAAAGAATTTTTTATAACTAAAAGTGTTATAAATCAAAATAATCTCGTAACTGTATGCCAAGAGGCTAATTGCCCAAATATTACCGAGTGCTGGAGTAAAAGACATGCAACATTTATGATTATGGGTGACACTTGCACGAGGGCTTGTGGATTTTGTGATGTTAAAACAGGCAAGCCAGATAAACTAGATCCTTTTGAGCCCTATAAAATATCCAATGCTGTTAAAAAATTAAATCTCAAACATGTTGTAATTACATCAGTTGATAGGGATGATTTACCTGACGGAGGCTCACAACATTTTTTTGAAGTGATTAAAACAACTCAAAAAAATAATCCTAATACCTCTATAGAAGTTTTAACACCAGACTTTCTTAGAAAAGGAGAGGCCTATAAAAAGGTTCTTGAGGCAAACCCTGATGTTTTTAATCATAATATTGAAACAGTTCCTAGTCTTTATAGAAAAGTTAGACCTGGAGCAAGATATTTTGGCTCACTTGAACTTTTAAAAAATTCAAAGCAAATAAACAAAAATGTTTTCACCAAATCTGGCTTAATGGTTGGCTTAGGAGAAACAAAAGATGAAATTTTACAAGTCATGGATGATTTAATTTCAGCTGATGTAGATTTTTTAACCATAGGTCAATATTTACAACCATCACCAAAACATTTTCCTTTAGTTAGATATTATCATCCTGATGAATTTAATGAGTTAGAACAACAGGCTAAAGCAAAAGGATTTTTATTGGTATCTTCTTCACCAATGACTAGATCTTCATACCACGCAGATGAGGATTTTAAAGTTTTGCAAAAAAATAGACTCAGAACAAATGCCTCAAGCCTCAGTTAAAAGAATTATTAACTGTAATAAGAAAGATTTGATAGAACTTGTTTTGGATATTGAAAAATATCCTAATTTTATTCCTTATTGTTTAGGTTCAAAAGTATATAGTAAAGAGGATAAGAGTAATGAAATATTAATCGTAGCTGATTTAACAATTGGAAAGGGTCCTTTTAAAGATACATATAAAAGTGATGTAAAGTACTATAAAGATAAAGATTTGATTTATGTAACTAATATTGATGGTCCTCTTAAACATCTCGAAAATAAATGGAATTTTAAAGAATTAAGTGGACAAACTGAAGTTTCATTTGATGTAGATTTTGAGTTAAAAAATCGTTTTCTAAATATTATTATGACAAAATCTTTTCAATATGGATTAAATAAAATTGCAGATGCATTTGAAAAACAAGCAAATAAAATCTTAGATAATTCCTAATATTAACTCAAAAGCTTTTTTTACTGTAGCTCTTTGAAAAGATTTCCGGTTTTTATTCTTAAAAACATACCTATTAATCTTAATTTTATTACCTTTTTTGATACCTATATATACTAACCCTACAGGTTTTTGCTTAGTGCCACCTTTTGGTCCTGCAATTCCAGTTACTGAAATATTAACGTTAGCATTAGAAATTTTTGATAAATTATTCACCATTGAGATACAACACTGATGACTCACTGCACCATATTTTTTAATTATATTTTTATTAACTTTTAAAATTTTAATTTTTGCTTGATTAGAGTATGTCACAAGACCTAAACTGAATACTTTTGATGCACCACTAACTGAGGTAATTGAACTAGCTAAAAGCCCACCAGTACATGATTCAGCACACGAAATTTTAATTTTCTTTCTTTTTAAGTTGCGAATTAAATTATTAATATTATTCATATAGTAAAATATATCTTTATTGTCATAAAAAATATTAAAAATAATACAACATATAAACCCGCAACAACGTCATCCATAATCACTCCAAAACTATTTTTAAAATTTTTATCAAAATAACTTACCGGAAAGGGTTTAATTATATCAAAAACTCTAAATGTCATGAACATTATTACATAAAAATAAAAGGAATCTTCGAAACTTTTTTCTGTTCCATGCGAAATTTCATAAAGATATATCGGTATAGATTGACCAATGAATTCATCAATAACAACTTCTTTTGGATCTTTGTTGTTTTTTGATTTTATATAATTTGCAACAGCAATAAACGCATAAATTGTAACAATTACCAAAAAAAATAGGAAAAAGTTTTTAGGAAAATTAAATATATGGAAGTAAAGAAAAAGTATTACTGTTGTTGTAAAAGATGCAATAGTACCAGGAATTTTTTTAAACTTGCCCAATCCAAACATCGTAACAAAGTATTTATTTATATTTTCAATCATATTTTGCTATCGAAACTATTACTTCACACGCTATTGCTTGTTCTTTTCCAATTAAACCTAATTTTTCAACAGTTTTACCTTTTAGATTAATTAAATCTTTATTTAAATTCATTAGTCTAGATATAGACTCAACAATTCTGTTCCTATATTTTGAAACTCTCGGTTTTTGACATATTAAATTTATATCCAAATTATTTATGTAAAAATTTGCTTGATCGAGCATTTCTAAAATTGGTTTTAACAACTTTGTAGATCTTATATTTTTAAATTTCTTTGTATGTGGAAAATAAGCACCTATATCTTTTTTTCTAATAGAACCTAAAATTGCATCTATAATTGAGTGTAAAATAACATCACCATCTGAATGACCTGCAAGACCTGAATGATATGGAATTTCGATACCTCCCAAATAAAGTTTCTTTTTTCTAACTAGTCTATGTATATCAAAACCCAAACCGTAGAATATTTTTTGCTGATTTAAATCATCAGCATACGTAATTTTATTATTCTTATTTTCACCAGGAATAAATTTTACTTTATAATTTTGATTTATAAACAAAGTAGCTTCATCATTAACTTTACTTTTATTGTTTTCTGATAGTTTTAAAATATTCTCTAACCTAAATGCTTGAGGTGTTTGAGTCTTTAATATATTTTTTCTATTTAAATTAAAATAATTTAATTTAGTTTTATATTTAATAGAGTCGGAGGAATTAATAAAAGGTACAACTGCCTGATTTTTTTTTAAGCTTTTAGAAATATTTTTTAATAATCTGATAGAAAAATTTGGTCTTGCAGCATCGTGAATAAATACGTTTTTGGCACCTAATTTTTTAGCGTACTTAATTCCTAAAAATGACGAGTCACTTCTTTCTTTTCCACCCTTTATAATTTTTACCTTATTTTTGAATTTTTTAACGTCAATTTTCCTCTTATTTGTTACTAAGATAATTTTTTTAAACAACTTTGATTCTATAGCTTTAATAATTGAATGTTCGTATAATGGTTTGTTTTTATAAGAAATAAATTGCTTGTGTTTTGAGGATTTAAATCTTTTGCTTTGTCCAGCTGCTAGTAATATAAAACAGTTATTCATAATATATAAAGTAAACTTATTGCATAATGATTAATTTTATCAAAAAAAATATTTTTGTGATTGCTATTTTCACAGTTACTTTATTTGTTGGTTTTTTAACATTTTTAACATTTATTGATAAAAGTTTTATACAACTTAACAACCAAAATCTTCAATATTTATTATTAACCAACATATTTCTTTTAATATTCTTCTTTTTTTCTATTTATTCTGAAATTAAAAAATCAATAAAAAATGATATCGATGTTGAGGGATCCAAATCAAATAAAAAGTATATAACTTTTTTTTCATTATTTACAATTATTCCCTCAATATTAATTTCAGTTTTTTCCCTATTTCTCTTTTCTTTTGCTTTGGAAAAATATTTTGATAAAAAAATCACAACTGCTGTTGATAATTCATATGAACTTGCAAAAAATTATGTTGATGAAGTTAGAGATAAAATTCAATCTGAAGCAGTGTTAATAGCATTTGATGTTAATAAAAGTGCTAAATATTTATCTACCAACCCAAAAGAATTCAAAAGATTTTTAGCAACACAGAAAATGATAAGAGGTGTTGATGAAATACATATTATTAATAATGAAAGAAAAATAATTTTATCAACTTTAGAAGATTATAATAGATATAAGCCACCAGCAAATCAAGCACTTAAGCTAGTTTTGGAAGATGATCGACCTTTAAAAATTATTAATGCTTTTGAAAATAAATCTGCTGCAATAATGAGACTTACTAACTTTGAAGATACTTTTTTATATGTTGTTAAATTTCTTGACGGTGAGATATCAAAATATTTGACTGAATCTCAAGAAGCTATAAATTTTTATTACACAGTTGAGGAAAAGAGATCTGGAATTCAAATTTCATTTATAATAATTTACATTATAATAGTTTCGCTGTTACTGTTTTTATCTGTTAGTATTGCAATTAAGTTTTCGTCAAGGTTTTTTAGATCAATTAATAATTTGATTACAGCATCTCAAAGTATTGGAGGTGGAAATTTTGATGTAAAAGTTCCTGAAGTTAAAACTGATAAAGATCTAGAGCAGTTAAATAAAAATTTTAACCTTATGACAGAAAGGCTAAAAAACCAACAAGATAAACTTCTTCTCAATGAGAGACACGAGGCATGGGAAAATGTAGCTCGAAAATTAGCTCATGAAATCAAAAATCCTTTGACACCTATTCAATTAATAATTGATAGATTGAATTCTAAATTTACAAAATTTTTAGATAATAAGACCGATAAAAATGAATTTGATAATAACCTTTCAACTATAAATAAACAGATTAAACAAATTGAAAATTTAGTTAATGAATTCTCAGATTTTGCCAGAATGCCAAAACCTATATTTAAAAAAACAGATCTAATTTTAATAATTAATGAAAATATCAATCTAATGAAAGAGCTAGATGAAACGTTAAAAATTAATTTTAACCCAGCAAATCAAAAAGCTAACATCATGTGTGATGCTGAGCAAATAAATAGAGTCTTTATTAATCTTCTAAAAAATTCAATTGAAAGCATTAATGAAAAAAGGTTAAAAAACCCAGATATTATAAAAAAAATTGATATAGAAATTTATGAAAAAGATGATTATATAGAAATTATAATAACAGATAATGGCGTTGGGTTTGATAATAAAAACTTAAAAGATATTTTAAAACCATATTTTACTACAAAAAAAAATGGAACTGGGCTTGGACTACCAATAGTTAATAAAATTATAAATGATCATAACGGAATATTTAATATTCAATCAAATAAAAATGGAGCAAAAATAAATTTAAATATACCCAAAAATGTCAACTGAAATTTTAATTATAGACGATAATCCTGATATAAGAAATATATTAAACGATTTAATTAAAGATGCTGGTTATAAAACAAGAGTTGCTGCTAATTATAATCAGGCACTAATTGAGATTGATAAAAAATTACCAGATGTTGCTATTATAGACGTAAAACTTGATAAGGGTGATAATGATGGAATTGAACTTTTATCACATATTAAAAAAAAGAATAAAGATATACCAGTTATAATTATCTCTGGACATGCTAATATTGAGATGGCAATAAAATCTCTTAAATCTGGTGCTTTTGAATTTATTCAAAAACCTTTTGATCAGGAAAGATTATTAAATTTTGTCAAAAGAGCTGTAGAAAACTATGATCTTAAAAAAGAAAATCAAGAATTGCAGACAAAATTATTTCACTCCTTTGATTTAGTTGGATCTAGCCAGAATATAACCAAAATTAATGAACAAATTAAAAAACTCGCTCTTACCGATAGTAGAATATTTATAAACGGCCCTACTGGATCCGGAAAAGAACTTATTGCTAGAAAAATTCATAAACAATCCAAAAGACGCAATGGTCCTTTTATAATTCTAAATGGTGCTTTATTAGATGTAAAAAAATATGAGCAGGAATTATTTGGTGAAGAAAGAAACGATGGTTCTATTTTGTACGGAGCTTTAGAAAAAGCTACCGGTGGTTTATTACTTATAGATGAGGTATCGGAAATACCATTGGAAACTCAATCAAAAATTTTAAGGGTTCTTACCGACCAAAAATTTAAAAGGATCAATGGTAATCATGATATTAAGGTAGATGTTAGAATAATTTGTTCCTCGGCCAAAGATATCAAAATGGAGATTAACAACGGAAATTTTAGAGAAGATTTATTTCACAGATTAAATGTTTTTCAAATTGACATAGAGCCGTTAAACAAAAGGGTACAAGATATTCCATTATTAGTTGAGTATTTCTCAAAAAAAATATCAAATATTTATAATTTGAAAGAATTTCACATCAATCCTGATAATCATTACTTAATTGATTATTCATGGCCTGGCAATGTGCGAGAATTAAGAAATTTGATTGAGAGAATTGCTATATTGGCTCCAGATACTTCAGAAAAGGTTTCAAACATTATAAAAGAGTCGCTAAAGGTTCAGTCATACGAAATAGCTAAACCTGAAAAGACTTTGTCGATACCATTGAAAGAAGCGAGGGAAAATTTTGAAAAAGAGTATTTAACAACACAGTTAAAAAAATTTGGTGGAAATGTATCAAAAATGGCTAAGTTTATTGGTATGGAAAGGTCAGCACTCCATAGAAAACTTAAAGGCCTGAATATCAAAGACCTTAATTAATGAATATAATAATTTGTGGCGCTGGAAGAGTTGGTTTTACAATTGCCAAATTATTGAGTGAACAAAAACATTCAATAACTGTTATTGATCAATCGAGCGAGGATATAGAAAAAATCAAGGATAGTCTTGATGTAAATGCCATAGTTGGCAAAGCAACTTATCCATCAATTCTAGAAAAAGCCAATGCCTCTGATGCAGATATGATAATTGCAGTAACAAGAAATGACGAAATTAATATGTTAATTTGTCAAATTGCTTATACAGTATTTAAAATAAATAAAAAAATCGCAAGAATTAGATCACAATACTATTTAGACCCCAAATTTTCGAAAATATATAGTAAAGAAAATTTGCCAATTGATGTGATCATTTCTCCAGAACTTGAAATTGCAAAATCCCTGCAAAGAAAACTAGAGGCACCAGGCGCACTAGATAATATTCCATTTGCAGAAAATAAGATAAGACTTTTAGAAATATTAATAAATACAGATTGCCCAATTCAAGGTATTAAACTTAACGAATTGACTAAAAAATTTCCCGATTTAGAGGCAAATATCTTGGGTGTTATTAGAAATAACAAGTTTGTAATTTTAAAGAAAAATGATGTTATGCAAATAAATGATAAGGCTTATGTAATAATCAACTCGTCTCAAATGGCAAAAACATTAATCGCATTTGGTCATAACGAAAAAATTTCAAACAAAATATTAATAATCGGTGGAGGTAATATAGGATTTAACCTAGCCAAAAATATAGAAAAATCGTTTGAGTCTGCTCGAATAAAAATTATAGAAAAAGATAAAGCTAGGGCTGAATTTATTGCAAATGAATTGAACAATACAATTATTATTAATGGCAATGGGCTGGATGAAGATGTTTTATCAGAAGCAAATCTTGAAGAAGTGGAAACTGTTTTAGCTCTTACAAATGATGATGAGGATAATTTAATGGTAAGTGTACTTGTTGAGAAATTTGCTAAAGAAAAAAGAACAATGGCTTTAATAAATAAACCTAATTATACATTATTACAATCGTCTTTAAAAATAAATGACCTTGTAGATCCAAGGATGAGTACGGTTTCAAGTATTTTAAAACATGTTCATAAAGGTACCATAGAAACAGCATATAGTATTCTAAATGGTGAATATGAAGTTATAGAAGCTGAGATTATTGAAACTTCAGAGTTAATAAATAAAGAACTTAAAAATGCAAATCTTCCAGAAGAAATTAGAATAGGAGCTATACTAAGAGGCAAAGATATTATTATACCAAGATCAAACTTTATTTTTCAAAAAGATGATAAAGTAGTTTTTTTAGCAAAAAATGATCAAATACAAACAGTAGAAAACATGTTTCGTATCAGTGCAATTTAAATACTGATGTATCAATTCAATATTTATTACTTAAGATTTTTTACAACAATAATTTCTATATTATGTTTTTTTAATATTTTATATTCTTATTATTTTAATTTATATCTTAATATAGATGCATATTTTTATACTTTTTTAATCTCTTTAATACCATTACTGAGCTTTTTGATAAAATCCTCTGATGTAAAAAAAGTATCTATATATTATAAAATACAAACAGTAATTTTGGGTTATTTTACATTACCAGTTATAATTGCTCTTCCATACTACCTTAGTATTTACAACATATCTTTTATAGACGCATATTTTGAGTCAATCTCAGGTTTTACCTCTACTGGATTTACAATTTTTGAAAATATAAAACATCTTGATGAAAGTATTATAATATGGAGATCATCTTCACAATGGATTGGTGGCTTATATTTTCTTTTTTCTATACTTTTGTTAATTGATATATTTGATGATAATTTAAAAAAAACTATTACGAATTTTTTATCTTTTAACTCATCTGAAATTTTTAAACAATTTTCTAAAATACTTATATTCTATATTTTACTAACTTTAATTATTTTTTTAATCTATAATATTTTTGAATTTAGGTCCTTTATTTCATTAAATCTTGCATTATCTGTAATTTCTTCAGGCGGTTTTTTACCAACCAATAATCTCTCTTCAATTCTAAATAATGAACTAAAAATTAATTTGTTTTCTTTAACATTGTTAATATCTTTTTTTGGATTGTTTTTTTTGTATAATGTTTTTTTAATAAAAAATAAGGGTTTAAAATCGATACAAGAAGATCTTTACCTGTTATTTTATTTATTATTTGTTTACTCAATTTTCTTTATTTTTTCAGATAAAAATATTGACTTTAATTATCTCTTTTTAGCCATATCAAGTAGTGTTTCAAATGTAGGTATTTCTCTTGAAAAAACTCCACAAAAATTTGCATTTATATTTTTGTTATTAATAATAGTAGGAGGATCCTTTTTTTCAACTAGCTCTGGATTAAGATTTGTTAAAATATATTCTCTTATAAAATTTTCCATTAACGAGCTTATTTCTCATTCAAAACCTAAAAATATATTTCTAAATAAATTAGCTTTTAGTGATAAAAATATGAATTTAGATGACTTTTATAAATACTTTTTAACAATTATAATTTTTATAATCTCGCTCATTATTCTTTCTAGCATACTTTCAATTATGGGCCTTTCTATTGATGAGGCTTTCAAATTATCAATTCTGACACTAATGAATACGGTCAATTCTACTATGACAGGATTGCCAAATTTTAAT
>OCVP010001165.1_pt1 | contig 11313 bp, 7 predicted proteins | sample 1539171 | NCBI WGS metagenome assembly OCVP01 (sample SAMEA51879418, study PRJEB22527) | metagenome
TCTTCTATTGGTCGCATTGAATTGGTTCGTTGGGCTGATTCTTTAGAAATCAGAGTACCTTGTCCATCTTCTGCATGTGTTCTCTCGCTGAGCGTAGTACTTCCTTTTCCTGGTCGAAAGTGAGTTGTTCCTCTGCTTCATCTAAACTAAGCCAAAGATAGTTAGTATGTTCATGGGATAATTTAACCTCAAGTTGATCGGTTGAAGCAATGTACCAAAATACCTGCTTATCGATTGGTCGTCCTTTGCTTTGGAAGGTATATTCTGTTCTGTGACTCCATTCCGAATCAATCTCTACTTCGCTGATTCCTGTCTCTTCTTCCAACTCTCTGCGAGCGGTTTGGTAATGATCCTCGTCGCCCTCAACATGGCCCTTGGGGTACGACCAATGTCCTTGCGGATATTGCAACAGGAGAACACTGTCGAAATTGACCAAGACGAAGCCGCAAGACGTCTCCATAGGTGCTGGGATAGGCATCATACATTTCTCCATTCTCCTATTCCCGTCAAGTGTTGATACGGTAATTTACTCCGTTTTTGGAAAACTATTGAGCCAAACAAATGATAGGTGAGTTGTGGCGCAGTCCAATGATGACTCACCCTGCCTTGTCGCTAGATATCCGTCGAATTGTGACGGATTCGGACCTCGACGGAGTCGTGACAGGTGCGATTTTGAGAAGATGGTGGAAGGATGCTGAAGTTGTGTTCGGTCACCCCGGTGCGCTTCGGGCTGGAATGTTGGACGATGTAATCGACAGGCACACTGCGGTTTGTGATTTGCCTAGACATTCTCAATGCGGATTGAGTATTGATCACCACCAATCAAATGCACCAATTGATGATGAAGATAATTCTGAGATGGTGGTGGTTTGGAAGCCCACGCCTTCAGCGGCAAGAATCGCCTTTGATTTGGTTGGTGAAGTTGTCGATGTTTCCGATTTGACCGGCCTTATGGAATGGGTCGACAAGCTGGATGGAGGTTCTGTTAGCAAAGAGGAATTCCTCTCAGAGCACCCAGTAGTTTGGCTAGGAAGAATCATTGGAGGAAATGATGTAATCTCACTTGAAATCCTAGAGGCTTTAAGCCGTGGAGATTCTGTAGAAGATATTCTATCTTCTGAAAATATTTCGTCTGTTGTTGCTGAAAAACGAGACTATCTAACTCGTGCTAATTCAATTATTGCAGAGCGATTGGAAGTTATCGATAGGCTCGCTGTGGTTCGATTAGAAGACATGGGAGTGCGTTCTAATGGCTATCGTGTTACCGCCTTGGCTGGAGAGGACTGCGATGCTTGTATGGTTATTCATGGCAATGTTGGTGCTGGGTTCGGAGAGGAAGATTCCTATCCTGTTTCAGCCTCGTTTTACACCAACTCATTCCTACACACAGAAGGTGGAATTTTCGATCTAACTCAGTTAGCAACAAGATTTGATCCCGACGGAGGAGGTCATGCCAATGCCTGTGGTTGTAGGATTCAACCGCTAGAAAATGGTCAAAGGGTTGAGAGAAAAGTGGTCCACGGAGATATCGACGAGAATATTCGAGAATGGTTGAAAATGTGGGCAAATCGTTAGCCGATTAATTGCAAAAGATAGAGGAATCCAAGGAAGGCATGAATGGCAATTAATCCGATCATAATATCGCTAAGTTTGCCGTGTAATTGCTTGGATTTTGCAAATGATTTTCCAGCCTTTTTTTCGGCGCTTGTCTTTCTACCCGAACGCCAAAGGTAAGTCATCAGCGCTATTCCAAGTAATCCAGCCCACCCATGGAAATGTCCAGGCATTAGTAAGTCGATTGCTAAATCTTCACCCGAGAGTAAAGATGAGGTTATTTTGGCGGCGAATGCCAAAGCGACAACCAGCAGAACCCAGCGAAACAATCGTTCACCTTGACTCTCGTGATTTTCGAGTTCTGCAGCCCTCTCAGAGCCCTTTAGCGTGGTGCTCAACTTACGCCAATTTCGTTGCCTTGCAAACTCTCGAATGACAACCAATGCCGCGATTGGATGCAGCAAGAGGATGAGCACTTGGGTGATTTCCACGAGTCTTCGCCACCCTTTAGAGGTCTTGAGTTCTCCTTCTTGCGCCTTGCATAGCAAGGCGATGTGTTGATGTAGGCAGGGGTGGGGCGATGTGCCTACCGGAGTGATTCGATTTGGAGGATTATCTTCTCGATTGCGTCGAACAACTGCAGAGAGCAGGTGACGATTCAGGGAGGAGAAAATCCGAAATCCAACGCCCAAAGGCATGGAATTTGCTCAATAAAGAGTGGAAGGCTTTGGCCTTCTTAGCAGTAAATCAAGCGGCACCAGAATCTGTCGATCCTAATTCTTCAACTGGGAAGCCTGCTAGACCAAATCGGCGTATTGGCAGAAGAGGCGGAAGAGGGGGTCAATCAGGATTACAAGACCGCTTGGAATCACCCGCATCAGTAATTCGTTCAAAGGAGTCGGCGGCGTACAGATTGGCAGTTTTAATCGCCCAGAAACACAAAATGGGGGGTTCTTGGAATGAGCAATGGGATGAAAGTTTTCAACCACTAAGGAAAGAATGTGAAACTGGTGTTCATCCTGTTTGGGAACGAATGGCTAGGGAAGCCCCTTTGCTTGCAGAACTAGGTAGATTTCCGATTTCCGAAAATGAACAAAATATCGATGCTGGAGAGTGGTTAGTTCGAGCCAATTTTGATCCACATGATTCCTCTGCATTACTCGATTGGCTTGATTCCTGCACCCTACAATTGGATATTCATCAAGCATCAGCCCTTCAGAAAATTACACGTGACCTACGCTCTGGAAAACCACGCACGCAGAAATGGAAGGCATGGATGAATCCCTCTTTGAAAGATATGGCCGGAGATTATGCACTGCTAGAGGCGATGTTATTGGCAGCTGGCAACATTGAGCAAACAACTTCGATTTTTGACAGCGTCGATTCAGAAAATTTGCAAGGCTTGGTTGAGGCACAATCTACTCTACTATCGTTACGGGCGGGTTCAACTGAAAATTGGCAGCAGGCCATTTCTCAAGACGGAGAAGATAGGCTTTCCAAGGCTATTCAAATTGAGGCATGGAAGAATTATCAGACAGGAAATACCACGGATGCTGACACCTTACTGAAAGGTATGGATATTCTCCAAAATGCTAGCCTCACACCTTCGGATACTCTTCGTTGGGCGGTAATCGCTGCCCTTTCATCGGCAAATAGAGGAGCGGAGACTGTTGCAATCCTCAGGGGTTTAGAAATCAATAATGAAGAAGAAATGAATGTTGCAATTCACCTGATTTCTGAAACTGGAGATTCTATCATTGAGGATTCCATATTGAAGGGTCTTGCTAAGTCATCAGATGAATTGGCTCTCAGCGTAATGCGAAATTCTTCTGCCCCTCTGAAGATTAGGAAGAAAGCAGCGGAAACGCTCTCAACAAAGGACCTAGGTATCGAGGAAGAAGTGCTCGACATTTACACCTTATCAGCAGATGTCGAAGGGCTTAGTGGTGAATTCCTAAATCACCCTGACTTGGTATCTAAATTTCCTCATCGTGCATTATTGGTTTGGCATCTTATTACTGCAGAGCAAGGAGTTTCAATTATGCCAGAACTGGAAGCGATGAGGAAGAGAGCAATCCTCGGACTTGCAGAAACGCAAAATGACGATGTGATGACCGAGGCTGTTTCTTCATTGATTGCACTATTGAGTGGAAACCCATCTTCAATGGATGCTGTTCACGATAAATTGGATTCGAAGGGGCTTGAGGCTCTCAACCAAGTTAGGGCTGCACTTCGAGCAGATGGTGATGGATTGGTTGAGGAAAATCGAATTGAACGATTGGAACAATCGGTTGAGGATGCTGATTTGACCTTCCTTGAGAGAAGTCTATTCAGTGTCTTAATCAGTGCCCTGAGATTAAACAGAGCAACAATGGATCTACAAAGCGGTGTGGAAGAAAGAGCCGTTTCGGCCCTTTCAGCCCTCGGTACATTGTGTTCAACCGAAGCAGTTGAACTTCGCACAATCAGATTTGCCACAGACCTAGTATTGGAACACAATGTAGCAATTCCTGATTTGGAAATGTGGTATAGACAATATGACAATGGCTCCTCCAATCACCAAATCGTCAGAGCAACAATTGCAGTGGCGAAGGGGGATCGAATCAATGGAGCTAGATCATACCGAGATGCTGCGATGAGAATTAGAGATGATTTCGAACAATCGTCTCTGCTACTTCGAAAATCACTGATTGAATTCGCCCTTGCGGGTGGTTGGAAAGAAGCAATTGATTTGATTGATAAACATCCAGAGCTGCTTGCATCTGTAACCTCTAGATTCCAACTATACCTAAGGGTCTGTGCTGACGCTATCGCTGGACGTAATGAAATTGCTACTCAGAGAATAATGGAATATGTCTCACAAAGAGAGCCTAGTGAGGGTAGTGAAGACAGAGATGTTGTGAAGCGCAGATTGGAGGTGCTCGATAGGGCTCTTCGATACGCGTCTGAACACAGATTGCCCGAGGACCCATTCCGTGGCCGTGTTCTAGCGGCGCAGATGATGATGCGCCGCAAGGAACCAGGCAGAAGAAGCGAGCTTGAAGGCCGATTCCTGATGGAGTTGAACGAAAGAAAGGACGTCCTTGAGATTACGTTAATCGCAGAAGAAGTAGCTGATATCTCACCGATTCGAGGGCTTCGAATGTTCGAAACTGCGATTCAATCGGAGAACTTTGATTTGCGGCAGATTCAGACCTTGGTTCGATCACAAAGGGCATTATTCCGTAGATACAGCAAGGATATTCCAGTTCGACAACGTCGGTCATTGAGTCATCTTTCTCTACGACCGTTGGTTCTGGTCGATACCAATATTCTAATCGATGCCCTGAAGGATGACTTGTTAGGGCAGATTTCTCAAGATAATTACGGAACATTCGAGTGGACTGTAGAGAGAGCCTTTGTCTGGATGCTAAAGAGACGTAGTGAAGAGAACCGAGTTCATTTGTGTATACCTATGTCTGCCGAAGCTGAGTTCCTCAATCGAACAAGATCTCCAAAGATTGCACGCGCTCTCTTCAGAGACGTGTATATTGACAACAAGGTTTGGAAGTCGACGGTTACTTCCAAACTTCTGCAAGAAAGGGTCGAGTATATCCTGCGAACGTTTGGTAAATTCAGAAAAGAGGTAGATATGGATGCGAAGGGAGAGGTTGACCTGGACTCTTTCCTAGTTCGGCACTCGGAGATTTTCGAGAGAGTTACGGAAGCCAAGCAATTTGCTAGAGATAATCCTCCGCCAAGAAGTATGATCGATGGTGTGGAAATCTTCCCAGAGTCTGGAGACCTAGACATAATGCGAGATTCAACTGTTTACGCCTCGTCGACAATTCCTGACGTCGGTTGTGTCCTAGTTGCCACAAGAGATTCTGACTTCACTCTAATTTCAAGAGCGTTACATGACAACTTCGGATTTGATGCAATTTCCACTGCTCAGCAGTTGAATAGTCATATTCTACGAAATTGATTGTTTCAAGAAATTTTTCTCACATGTGGGAAATAATTGCCTGTCCAAACTCACTGCACTTGAGTAAAGTGGCTTCTTCCATCAGGCGCTCGAAATCATAGGTTACGGTTCCAGCTGAAATCGCACTCTCCATTCCTTTGACAATTAGATCCGCCGCTTCACTCCAACCCATGTGGCGGAGCATCATCTCAGCAGAAAGAATTAGGCTGCCGGGGTTGACCTTGTCTTGACCAGTATATTTTGGAGCGGTTCCATGTGTCGCTTCGAAGATAGAGATTCCAGTGTCGTAGTTGATGTTGGCACCTGGGGCAATACCGATTCCACCAACCTGTGCAGCTAGCGCGTCTGAGATGTAATCTCCATTCAGATTCATAGTTGCAAGTACTCCATATTCGCGCGGGCGCGTGAGAACTTGTTGTAGCATTGCGTCTGCAATTACATCCTTGATGACAATCGTGTTTCCTGTCTTTGGATTGGTCAATGTGCACCAAGGGCCGCCGTCTAATTCTACTGCTCCGAACTCATCTTTAGCTAGTTGATATCCCCAATCTCTGAATCCACCTTCTGTGAATTTCATGATGTTTCCTTTGTGAACAAGAGTTACCGAATCTTTGTCATTATCGATTGCGTATCTGATTGCTGCCCTTACGATTCTAGCTGTACCTTCGACGCTAATCGGTTTGATTCCAATTCCAGAGGTTTCAGGGAATCGAATCTTTTCTACACCCATTTCTTTTTGTAGGAATTGAATCACTTTTGCGACTTCCTCACTACCTGATTCCCACTCTATTCCAGCGTAGACATCTTCGCTATTTTCTCTGAAAATAATCATGTCTACTGCGCCAGGGTCTCGTACGGGACTGGGTGTACCTGCGTACCAGCGAACCGGACGAACGCAGGCGAACAAATCCAGTTGTTGTCGCAGTGCGACATTGAGGCTTCGGATTCCTCCGCCCACAGGAGTTGTAAGAGGCCCTTTGATAGATACTAGACCATTCTTCATTGATTCTAATGTTTCATCTGGCAACCATTCACCAGTGGCGTTGAATGCCTTTTCTCCAGCCAATACTTCAGACCAGTGTATTTGGCGAGATCCTGAGTATGCCTTGTGGACTGCTGCATCGACTACATCAATCATTACAGGAGTAATGTCAACTCCAATTCCATCTCCCTCGATGTAATGGATTATTGGTTGATCGGGTACGCTCAAACGGCCTTCTTCCATTGTAATTGCACTGCCCTCAGCCATGTCACTCAGTGGCGCCACCCGCCTCCGCCTCAAGAAGCCAACCCTCAAGACGGACGCGATAGAGGAGGGGGCATGAAGAGCGTAGTTCGATGGACTGAGGGTTATTCCATGGAGGCTGAAACTGAGTCTGGGAAGTTGACTTCGATCTACAGCGACGTAGCACCCAGTCCGATGGAAATGGTGCTTCAGGCTCATGCCGCTTGTTCCCTAATTGACCTTAGAGTCGGTCTCAAAGACAGAATGGAAAACGTTCGAGCAATGTGGGTAGATGTTGAGGGAGTGAGAGCTGATGAGTCTCCACGTGTTTTTACTTCAGTGAAGATGCACTATGTCGTTGAGGGGGACGTTCCAGAGAAATTAGTTCGAAGGATTATTTCTCTTTCCCATGAGAAGGATTGCTCGGTTGGAATTATGATTTCGAGGTCCGGGGCAAGTGTGGATTGGACACTTGATTTACGTTCGTAACTTGTAATTTTACACGCCCCGGTGGTTTTTGGATTAGGGAACTCTTGAGCGAAACTTGCTAGGGAATAAGACGTATTTTCCGATTCCATTAAAGTCCGTCTTCGGGCACAGCCAAATCCTTCGCGCGTGCGAAGGAGAGAATTGAGCCGGGGAATTGATTCGGAAGTGGTTGTGATGCAGACGAGAACAGACGATGAGGTAGTCGCCGAAGAAGGCGAAGCCGAGAAGGGATTAGTGATTGAACGCCGTTTTACTACAGCAGGTGCTGACCCCTTCGATGCCTTTGATTGGATTGAGATGAGTGTGGAGATCCGAAACCCCGACGGGAGTCTCGCTGATGAAATTCATGGAGTTCAACTGCCTTCAGGCTTTGCTGGTGTTCCAGGAAAAGTCTGTGCTCAGAAGTATCTGAGGAAAGCGGGTGTTCCTGCTGTTCTGCGCAAGGTGGCGGAGGACGGGGTCCCAGGATGGCTACAACGTAGCGAGCCTGATCATGAGAAGCTTCAGACCCTCGCTCCAGAGGACAGGTTTGTCGGTGAGACGGATGGTCGGGAATTGTTCCGCCGCCTTGCAGGCACCTGGACCTACTGGGGTTGGAATCACGGCTACTTTGCCAGCGAAACCGATGCTCGTGCCTTCTACGATGAGATGGCTTACCTAATTGCAAGCCAGAGATCTGCGCCAAATAGCCCGCAGTGGTTCAATACTGGTTTGAACTGGGCTTATGGAATAACAGGTCCAGCTCAAGGACACCACTACGTAGATGCAGTCACTGGTGAATTGAAACTTTCAGAAGATGCCTACACACACCCTCAACCTCATGCTTGCTTCATTCAATCAGTAGGCGATTCCTTAGTTGGAGGAACTGAATCGATTATGGGGCTCTGGAATAGAGAGGCTCTATTATTCAAGTATGGATCTGGAACCGGTTCAAACTTCTCCCAAATAAGAGGTGCAGGAGAGCCACTATCTGGTGGAGGTACTTCCAGTGGTCTTCTGTCCTTCCTAAAGATTGGAGATAGGGCGGCCGGAGCTATCAAGTCAGGCGGCACAACACGTCGTGCAGCAAAGATGGTTACTCTAGATCTTGATCATCCGGATATTGAAGAATACATTGATTGGAAGTTAACAGAAGAGGAGAAGGTGTCGGCTCTAGTAATTGGTTCAAGTCTTTTGCAGAAACATTCAGATGCTATTTTATCGGCTATATGGAGTCATGATGAAGATGATTCTAAGACTGACCCAGCAGTTAATGGCGCTCTCAAAATGGCAATGATAAAAGCGGTACGTGATAGTGTACCTCAGCCACATATCAAGAGAATTCTTGACCTTGCAAATCAAGGATGGAAGAGTTTAACATTCGAACAAATGGATACTGATTGGCAAGGAGAGGGTTATGCGACTGTATCCGGTCAAAACTCGAACAATTCGGTACGAGTCCCTAATTCATTCATGAAATCCCTTCGTGAAGATGGGGATTGGAATCTTTACCACCGAACCGAACTAAAGAAGGCTGGCGAGGAGGGTAGAGAGCCCGAGCCTTGCAAAACAATGCCGGCTACTGAATTGTGGGACAAAGTAGCATACACTGCTTGGGCTTGTGCAGATCCTGGAGTTCAATTTGATACAACAATCAACGAATGGCACACTTGTCCAGAGGGCGGCCGAATTAACGGTTCAAACCCTTGCAGTGAATACATGTTCCTTGACGATACCGCTTGTAATCTCGCTAGCATCAATCTGCTACATTACTATGACAAGGCGACTCAAACCTTTGATGTTGAGGACTTTCGACATTCGGTTCGATTGTGGACTGCAACCTTAGAAATAAGTGTTCTAATGGCGCAATTCCCTTCGGCTGAAATCGCCCGTCAGTCCTACGAATACCGAACTCTTGGTCTCGGTTACTGCAACATCGGTTCACTTCTGATGCACATGGGGATTCCTTACGACGACGAAAGAGGCTACGCGATTTGCGGCGCTGTTACGTCGATTATGTGTGGAGAGTCGTACGCAACCAGCGCCGAGATGGCTTCAGTTCTAGGACCATTCCCGAACTATTCAGAGAATGCAGAACATATGTTGCGTGTAATGAAGAATCACCGCCTTGCAGCATACGATGCTCCGGCAGACGAATACGATGGTTTGTCTGTATTACCAATGGGAATTAATGCAAAGAAGTGTCCAAAGGATCTTCTTGATGCAGCTAGAGAATCATGGGACCGCGCCATAAGAGAAGGTGAAGAGCATGGTTACAGAAATGCACAGACTACGGTTATCGCTCCTACAGGAACTATTGGATTAGTAATGAATGCTGACACCACCGGAGTAGAACCACAATTCTCACTAGTTCAGTACAAACAACTAGCTGGCGGGGGCTCTCTAAGAATCATCAACCACGGAGTACCAAACGCTCTACGACGATTGGGGTACTCAGAAAAGGAAACGCAAGCAATTCAAGAGTACATTATGGGAACTGCTTCACTAGGCAACTGCCCTACTGTATCTTCTAAGGTATTGAAAGCCGCTGGCTTCAATGCAAAGATGCTGAAGAAAGTAGAATCGAGCTTCCCGGATGTTTTCGATATACGCTCTGCATTTGCGCCTTCTATCCTCGGAGAAGATTTCTGTACAGAAACTCTAGGGATTTCAAAAGAACAATTTGAGGATCCGTTCTTTGACACACTCGGCCACCTTGGATTCTCTAATGATGAAATTGATCAAGCCAATGATCACGTCTTTGGATATGGTACAATTGAGGGTGCACCTGGACTAAAGGATGAGCACTTGGCTGTGTTCGATTGTGCAACTCCTTGTGGTAAGTATGGAAAGAGATCGATCGATTGGAAGGCTCACGTATTGATGATGGCAGCCGCTCAGCCATTCATTTCTGGAGCAATTTCGAAAACAATCAACATGCCAGCTGATGCCTCTATTGAGGATATTAGAGAGGCCTATGACCTAAGTTATGATACCATGATTAAGGCATGTGCGATTTATCGAGATGGAAGTAAACTCAGTCAGCCACTGATGAATCAGTTAGTTGATGCCACATCTCTAGATGAGGAAGAAGAAGATGAGGCGGTTACTGTTGTTCACAAGATGGTAGAGCAAACTGCCGAAGCCCTTCCAATACCTGCTCCAGCAGCTACAGTTGTGGCCGAACAATTTGTCCACAATTACATCGCAACAAGAAGACCTCTGCCTGATGTCAGATCATCTAGTACAATGAAGGCTAGAGTTGGTGGGCACACAGTTTACCTATCTTCAAGCAACTATGATGACGGTCGTTTGGGTGAGATTATGATTACAACCTCGAAAGAGGGTGCGGCCTGGAGATCTCTACTGAATCAATTCGCGATAGCAGTGTCAATTGGATTACAATACGGTGTTCCCCTGGATGCATTCGTCAAGTCGTTCACTTTCCAGAAGTTCGACCCGAGTGGAATGGTAACCGGCGGTAGTGGCCGAGTTAAGATGTCTACATCAATTGTCGATTACATATTCCGCGAATTAGCAATTCAATATCTAGACCGTGAAGACCTGGCTCACGTCTCTGCTGAAGATATGGTGTCGACATCAATAAGCAGACCAGAGCAAACAGAAGAAGGATTGGTAAGATCTCAAGGAGAAAAGAGAGATGTGCAGTTGACTTTGAATGCAGTTGCTCCATCTGAGGACGAAGATTCTCGAATACGTAGGATGGCTCGTGAGCGTGGCTTCACTGGAGACATCTGCGATGATTGTGGAAGTAGTCAGATGGTTCGCAATGGTACTTGCCTGAAGTGCAATGCCTGCGGCGCCACGACCGGTTGTTCCTGATTTTCTACAGTAATTGATAGGCCTCAGGACTTCTCATCTCAACCCAGTAGGCCAACTTATCGTAAGATTCTAGGTTGGCTTGCTTGATAGTTTCACAAGTTGTTTGGAATGCTTCAGGAGAAACTCTAGCCTGCTCGACGATCAGATTTCCTACTCGAGAGCGACCAATTTCGGAAGAAGAAAGCCAAGCCGAGGAAAGAAGTTGGGCCGGGTCTGTTGGGTTAGTTGAGAGATAGTCGCGAAGTCCTGATTCGACTAG
>OCVP010001167.1_pt1 | contig 11304 bp, 7 predicted proteins | sample 1539171 | NCBI WGS metagenome assembly OCVP01 (sample SAMEA51879418, study PRJEB22527) | metagenome
CAATAGGAGTGTAGCTCAATTGGTAGAGCGCCGGTCTCCAAAACCGGAGGTTGGGGGTTCGATTCCCTCCGCTCCTGCCAAAAAATAGATTATGAAAAACCCACTAAAATTTATTCAGGAAGTAAAGCAAGAGGCGTTTAAAGTCTCTTGGCCAACAAGAAAAGAGACAATACAGGGTAGTTTAATGGTCGTAGCAATGGCCATCGTGGCGGCAATATTTTTTTTACTACTCGATCAAATTTTGAAATTTTTCCTAGAACTAGTATTGAAAGTGAGCATTTAATGAAAAATTGGTATATTGTACAATCACATTCAAGCTTTGAAAATAAAGTTGCTCAACTTATTAAAGAGGAAGCAGAGAAAGCTAAAATTACAGAGAAATTTGAGGAAATTGTTGTTCCAACTCACGATGTAACTGAGGTAAAAAGAGGAAAGCGTGTACAAAGAAAAAAAAAGTTTTTTCCAGGATATGTGTTAATTAAAAGTGAAATGGATAATAATATTTACCATATGATCAAAGGAATAAAAAAAGTTAGTGGCTTTTTAGGATCAAAAGGAATGCCCTCACCAGTTTCTGAAAAGGAAATTGAAAAAATATTAGGACAAATCAAAGATGGTGTAACCCAAGGTCAGAGTGGTATTGAATATTCTGTAGGTGAAAAAGTACAGGTTATAGATGGACCATTTGCATCTTTTAATGGAATGGTCGAGGATATAGATGAAGAAAAATCTAGATTGAAAGTTTCTGTACTTATTTTTGGTCGACCAACACCAGTTGAGTTAGAATATAATCAAGTAGAAAAGGTAAGTTAATGGCAAAAAAAGAAATTAGTGGATATGTAAAATTACAAATTAAAGGTGGTCAAGCTAATCCAGCCCCACCCGTAGGACCTGCTTTAGGACAAAGAGGTATAAATATTATGGAATTTTGTAAAGCCTTTAATGAAAAAACAAAAAATTTTATGGGTAAACCTGTTCCTGTAATTATTACTGTGTATAAAGATAAAAAATTTGATTTTGAGATTAAATCACCTCCAGCATCTCACTTTATTAAAGAAGCGGCTAAATTAAAAAGTGGATCTCAAGAACCAGGTAGAACTATTGTAGCATCAATAACAACAAAGCAAGCTAAAGAAATAGCAGAAAAAAAAATGAAAGATTTAAATGCTCATGATTTAGATGAAGCTGTAAAAATAATTGCAGGCTCTGCTAGATCTATGGGTATAGAGGTAAAAGATTAATGCCATCAAAAAGATTTAAAAAACTTCCTGAAAAAACAAATTTATTAAAACCTCTTAAAATAAATGAGTTGCTGCCTTTGGTTAAAAAAAATTGTACAACGAAGTTTGATGAGTCAATTGATCTAAGCATTACTATTAATAATAAACAAAAAAAAAATGAAATTAACATTAGAACAGCTATTAATTTACCAGGCGGAATAGGAAAAAAAGTAAAAGTAGCAGTAGTAGCAGAGGAAGCCAAACATAAAGATGCCAAAGATGCAGGTGCTGATATAGTTGGAGGTGATGATTTTATTGAAAAAATTAAAAATGGTGATTTAAACTTTGAAAAATTAATTTCATCAACTTCAATGATGTTAAAATTATCTAAACTTGGAAAGATATTAGGTCCTAAAGGATTAATGCCTAATCCTAAACTTGGAACAGTTACTGATGATATTTCAAGTGCAGTCAAAAATGCAAAGTCAGGTCAAGTAGAACTCAAAAATGATAAAGATGGAAATATTGGTCTTAGCTTTGGAAAAAAATCTTTTACAGATGATAAATTAATTAAAAATTTCGATACTATAATTGAGACTATTGATAGAGAAAAATCAAATTATACAATTAAAGGTGATTTGATAAAAAATGTTTTTATTACTTCATCTATGGGTGTTTCTTATAAAGTTAAACTAGATAAGGCTATTTAATTATGATGAATAAAGAAAAAAAACAAACATACATAAAAAATATGACATCTGAACTTGATAAATCGGATGCAGTAATCGTGACACATTATCAAGGGTTAACAGTTAAGCAATTAGATGAACTTAGAAATAGAATGAGAGAACACGGGATACAATTTAAAATTACTAAAAATAGAATTACTAAATTAGCTTTAGAAAAAACAAGATGTAAAGAATTGTCGAAACTTTTTACAGGACCTACAGCAATAGCTTTATCATCTGATGCAATTACATCTGCAAAAATATTAACTAATTTTTCTAAAGAAAATTCAAATCTGAAGATTCTAGGTGGAATCATGGGTGGAGATATTCTTGACGTTGCTGGTGTCAAAAATGTTGCAACTTTACCCTCTTTGGATGAAGCAAGAGCAAAAATAGTGGGTATTTTGCGATCTCCAGCGCAAAAAATCGCAAGTATTTTACTTGCACCAGCCTCAAAAATCGCTATTTTAGCGCTCGAAAAATCAAAAAAATAACCTTGGGACATTTTTAGTATGGCTGATCTTAATAAAATTATCGACGAATTATCAAAACTTACTGTAGTTGAAGCTGCAGAATTATCAAAACAACTTGAAGAAAAATGGGGAGTAACTGCTGCAGCAGCTGTTGCAGCTCCTGCTGCTGGTGCAGCTGCAGGTGGAGCACCCGCTGAAGAAAAAGATGAATTTACAGTAGTATTAGCATCTTCAGGTGATAAAAAAATTAACGTAATTAAAGAAGTTAGAGCAATAACAACTCTAGGTTTGAAAGAAGCAAAGGATTTAGTTGAAGGGGCGCCCAAAGAGATTAAATCTGGTGTAAGTAAAAAAGATGCTGAAGAGATGAAGAAAAAACTCGAAGCAGCTGGTGCAAAAGTAGAACTTAAGTAAATAAACAAAGAATTTTAAAGCTGTTGATCTAATAAATTAACGGTTTAAATAAATGCAGTTATCTTTTACTAAAAAGAAAAATATAAGAAAAAATTTTGGAAAATTAAAAGAAGGTCTATCTATACCCAACCTTATCGAGGTTCAAAAAAATTCTTATAAAGAATTAACTGAATATCTTCCAGACATAGAACCACAATTTATTAAAGGCTTCGATAGAGTTTTTAAAAGTATATTTCCAATTGAAGATTTAAATGAAAAAGCAACACTAGAGTATGTCAGTTATAAATTAGAAAAACCAAAGTTTGATGTAGAAGAATGTATACAAAGAGGTTTAACTTATTCATCTGCATTAAAATGTAATTTAAGGTTAGTAGTATATGAAATAGATCAAGAAAATAATACTAAGGATATTTTATCGGCCAAAGAACAAGAGGTTTATATGGGTGAAGTTCCTATGATGACTAATAGTGGGACTTTTATAACAAATGGAGTTCAAAGAGTTGTAGTAAATCAAATGCATAGAAGTCCTGGTGTATTTTTTGATCATGATAAAGGTAAATCACATGCAAGTGGAAAATTATTATTTAATTGCAGAGTAATTCCAAATAGAGGATCTTGGTTAGACTTTGAGTTTGATGTAAAAGATTTACTATATTTTAGAGTAGACCGAAAAAAGAAAATATTAGTATCGACATTACTTTTAGCATTAGGTTTTAACAAAACAGATATTGTTAAAGAATTCTATGAAAAAGAAATATTTGTATTCGATGATAAAATTAAAAAATGGAAAACAAAATTTAATCCAGAGAACTATAAATCTAAAAATTTTTCTGAAGAAATTATAGACGCAAAATCGAATAAAGTTATAATTAAAAAAGGTGAAAAAATTAATTTTTTAAAAGCAAAAAAACTTCAAAGTGATGGTTTAAAAGAAATATATGTTTCAAGTGAATTTCTCTTAGGCAAATATTTAGTGAAACAAATTGTTTCTGGAGATGATACCTTTAAAGTAGGTACAGAAATAAATGACACAATAATAGAAAAATCTTTAGATGCTAAAAACTATACTATTGAAGTTGCATATACAAATACAATTAATAAAGGTCCGTATTTACTTCAAACTGTATTAAATGATAAAAATGAGAATAAAAACGATGCTATCAATGAAATTTATAAGGTTTTAAGACCTGGTGAACCTCCTACAATAGAAATAGCAACTCAAATATTTAATAATCTTTTTTTTAGTTCAGATAGATATGATTTGTCTGATGTAGGTAGAGTAAAAATGAATTCTAGATTAAACTTAGATTGTTCAGATAAAATAACGATATTAAGAAATGATGATATTTTAGCAATTATCAAAAAAATGTTAGATTTAAGAGATGGCAAAGATGAAATAGATGACATCGACCACTTAGGAAACAGAAGAGTAAGATCTGTGGGAGAATTAGTTGAAAATCAAGCGAGAATTGGCGTTTATAGAATGGAAAGAGCTATCAAAGAAAAAATGACAACTTTAGATGTTGAGTCAGCTATGCCTCAAGATTTAATTAATGCTAAACCATTAACTATTTCACTAAAAGATTTTTTTGCAACATCACAACTTTCACAATTTATGGATCAAACAAATCCACTTTCTGAGATAACACATAAAAGAAGAGTTTCAGCATTAGGACCTGGCGGACTAACTAGGGAGAGAGCAGGTTTTGAAGTAAGAGACGTTCATCCAACTCATTATGGAAGAATATGCCCAATAGAGACTCCGGAAGGTCCAAATATAGGATTGATCAACAGCTTATCCACTTATTCTAAGATCAATAAATATGGTTTTATAGAATCTCCATATAAAAAAGTTATAGAAGGAGTTGTCCAGGATAAAATAGAATACCTTTCTGCAATGGAGGAAACTAAGTATACTATTGCTCAAGCTAATTCTAAAGTAGATAAATACGGTAAATTTATTGAAGATTTAGTTTCAAGTAGACAAAATTTAAATTTTATACTCTCGAAGCCTGAAAACATAGATTATATTGACGTTTCTCCAAAACAGCTAGTATCAGTTGCGGCTTCTTTAATACCTTTTTTAGAGAATGATGATGCAAATAGAGCTTTGATGGGATCAAACATGATGAGGCAAGCTGTTCCTCTACTTAAACCCGAGTCCCCTTTAGTTGGAACAGGAATTGAAAGTGATGTTGCTTTAGATTCTGGCGTTACAATTGTCGCAAAAAGAGATGGTATAGTTGATAAAATTGATGGAAAAAGAATTGTAATTAAAGCTACTAGTGAAACAGATTATTCTAAATCTGGTGTTGACATTTATAATTTGCAAAAGTTCAAAAGATCAAATCAAAATACGTGCATAAATCAAAAACCATTAGTAAGAGTAGGCGATAAAGTTAAAAGTGGTGACATAATAGCTGATGGACCATCAACAAAAATTGGTGAATTGGCTTTAGGAAAAAATGTAACAGTAGCTTTCATGCCATGGCAAGGTTATAATTTTGAAGACTCTATTTTAATATCAGAAAGATGTGTCACAGACGATGTATTTACATCTGTTCATATAGAGGAGTATGAGGTTATGGCTAGAGACACTAAACTTGGAGAGGAGGATATTACTAGGGACATCCCCAATGTTAATGAAGATGCTTTAAAAAATTTAGATGAGTCCGGTATAGTTTATATTGGTGCAGAAGTTAAGCCAGGGGACATATTAGTTGGGAAAGTTACTCCAAAAGGAGATACCGCGTCTGGACCGGAAGAAAAATTATTAAGATCAATCTTTGGTGAAAAAGCAATTGATGTTACTGATACATCATTAAAAATGCCTAGTGGCAGTGGTGGTACTGTTATAGATGTTAGGGTTTTCAATAGACATGGAATTGAAAAAGACGAAAGATCTATAACTATAGAAAGAGCCGAAATTGATTTAGTCCAACAAGATAGGATTGTTGAGGTAGAAATTTTAGATAGAAGTATTAAACAAAGAGCTCTTCAAATCTTATCGGGACATAAGCTTGAGAAAAAAACAAAAAATTTAATTGCTGGTGATGTAATAAATCAGGATAACATTTCAAAAATATCAGTTTCAGAAATTTTTAAATTAGAACTTAGTGATAAAAAAAACAAGGAAATACTTGAAAAATTAGAAGAACAATATCAAAAAGCTAGCATGGATATCCAAGATCGATTTGAAGATAAAGTATTAAAAATAAGACAAGGTGATGATTTGTTACCAAGTGTGATGAAAATGGTAAAAGTTTTTGTAGCTATAAAAAGAAGATTAAGACCTGGTGATAAAATGTCTGGACGTCATGGCAATAAAGGTGTTGTTAGTAAGATTGTTCCCGTTGAAGATATGCCTTACAGAGAAAATGGAAAGCCAGTTGATATAGTTTTAAATCCATTAGGTGTGCCTAGCAGGATGAATGTTGGTCAAATATTAGAAACTCATCTTGGTTGGGCATGTTCAGAGTTGGGAGATAAATTGAAGTTTTTAATTAATGAAAACCAAAAGAAATTAGAAATAAATTCTAAAATAAAAGATTTTTTAAAATCTATATATGGTCAAGAGATATTAGGAAATTTTATTGAAAAACTGTCTAAAAATGAATTTTCTGATCTTTGTGAAAACTTAATGAATGGTGTACCTATTTCAACACCGGTTTTTGATGGTGCTAAAGAAAAAGATGTAACCGAAATGTTGCAATTAGCAAAATTACCTATGTCAGGTCAAACTCAATTATGGGATGGAAGAACAGGAGAAAAGTTTGATAGACAAGTCACAGTAGGAACAATTTATATGTTAAAACTTCATCATTTAGTTGAAGATAAGATACATGCGAGATCTACTGGACCATATAGTTTAGTAACTCAACAACCATTAGGTGGAAAAGCACAATTAGGAGGCCAAAGATTTGGAGAAATGGAAGTTTGGGCATTAGAGGCATATGGAGCATCCTATACTTTACAGGAAATATTAACTGTAAAATCTGACGATGTTGCTGGAAGAGTGAAAGTGTACGAGACAATTGTAAAAGGTGAAGAAAACTTTGAATCAGGTATACCAGAGTCTTTTAATGTTCTAGTAAAAGAAATTAAATCTTTAGCATTAAATGTGGAGCTAAACTAACATGAAAAAGCTTATAACATCTCTTATTATTTTTTTTAATATACAAAATCTAGCAATAGCTAATGAATTAATAAAATTAGGAGAAGATATTTTTTTAAATAAGGAGCAATGTGTAAATTGTCATATTTTAAACGCTTCTGATGGTGGAAATAATCAGCTTTCTAAAGACCATGTAATTAACATAGTAACCAATGGATATGGGGTTATGCCAGCATATAAAGATATTTTAACTAAAAATGAAATTGAAGCAGTAGCTACCTATGTTGCGACAGAGGGAAAAAATTGGAAAAATAAATTAAGTTCATTTGTACAATAATATGAAAAAAGAAATTAATAATATTTTTAAATCTAGTGAAATATCAGATGCTCAAAATTTTAATAGTATAAAAATTTCTTTAGCAAGTCCTGAAAAAATAAAATCTTGGACATATGGTGAAATAAAAAAACCAGAGACAATTAATTACAGAACTTTCAGACCAGAGAAAGACGGACTTTTCTGTGCTAGAATTTTTGGACCAATCAAAGATTATGAATGCCTTTGTGGTAAATATAAAAGAATGAAATTTCGAGGGATTATTTGTGAAAAATGTGGAGTAGAAGTTACTAAATCTAATGTGAGAAGAGAGAGAATGGGCCACATAAATTTGGCTACCCCTGTTGCACATATATGGTTCCTAAAATCTTTACCAAGTAGAATTTCTTTAGCAATAGATATGAAATTAAAAGAGGTTGAAAGAGTTTTGTATTTTGAAAACTTTATTGTAATCGAACCAGGTTTAACAGGATTAAAAAAAAATCAACTATTGTCTGAAGAAGAACTTATTAAATATCAAAATGAATTTGGTGACGAAGCATTTACTGCTGGAATTGGTGCTGAAGCAATTTTAGAAATATTAAAATCAATTGATTTAGAAAAAGAAAAGGAATTATTAGTAAAAACAATAAATGAAACAAAATCTAAAGTATCAGAGGAAAGATCAATAAAAAGACTTAAGTTGATAGATTCATTCTTAAAAACTGGTAACAAACCAGAGTGGATGATATTAACGGTTATACCAGTAATACCTCCTGAATTACGTCCTTTAGTACCATTAGATGGTGGAAGATTTGCTACATCCGATTTAAATGATTTGTATAGAAGAGTTATAAACAGAAATAACAGACTAAAAAGATTAATGGATTTAAAAGCACCAGATATTATTGTTAGGAATGAAAAGAGAATGCTTCAAGAGTCGGTGGACGCACTTTTCGATAATGGTAGAAGAGGAAGAGTTATAACTGGCACTGGTAAAAGACCTCTTAAATCACTTGCAGAAATGTTAAAAGGTAAACAAGGAAGATTTAGACAAAACCTTTTAGGAAAAAGAGTAGATTATTCTGGTAGATCAGTAATAGTAGTTGGTCCAGACTTAAAATTACATGAATGTGGATTGCCAAAAAAAATGGCTTTAGAATTGTTTAAGCCTTTTTTGTATGCAAGATTAAATAAGCTCGGTCTAGCGTCGACAATTAAACAAGCGAAAAAATTAGTTGAAAGAGAGACTAATGCTGTATGGGATGCGTTAGAACTAATTGTAAGGGAGCATCCTGTTATATTAAATAGAGCACCCACACTTCATAGATTAGGTGTACAAGCTTTTGAGCCAAAATTGATTGAGGGTGACGCTATCGAATTACATCCATTAACTTGTGCAGCATTTAATGCTGATTTTGATGGAGACCAAATGGCAGTACACATACCATTAAGTTTAGAAGCACAATTAGAGGCAAGAGTTTTAATGATGTCTACGAATAATATTTTAAGTCCCTCTAACGGAAAACCAATAATAGTTCCTAGCCAAGATATGATATTAGGTATTTATTATTTATCATTACCACCTTATCAAGATAAAAAAGTTGAAGGTTATTTTGTCAATAATTCCGAAATCGAACAAGCTTTAGAAAGTGGAAGTATTAAAATACATTCTAGAATTGTTTCAAGGTTTGAAACTGTTGATGAAAAAGGTAACACCAAATTTGAAAAAAAAATAAGTACAGTCGGAAGATTTCTTTTAGCAAATCTTCTTCCTAAAAATAAAGATATCACTTTTTCATTAATAGATAGAGTTTTACCTAAAAAAATTGTCTCAGAAATAATTGATATTGTATTTAGGTTTACAGGACAAAAAAGTACTGTAATTTTTTGTGATAAGTTAAAAGATTTAGGTTTTAAACACGCATTTAAAGCAGGAATTTCATTTGGTAAAGATGATTTAATTATACCAGAAAATAAACAACAATTATTAGATGAAACAACCCAATTAATCAAAGATTATGAAAATCAATATTCTGAGGGCTTAATTACAAGAGGAGAAAAATATAATAAAGTTGTTGATGCATGGTCAAAGTGCACTGATAAAGTTGCGTCTGAGATGATGAAAAGAATTTCTGCAACTGAAAAAACTGATAAAGGTTTAAATATAAATTCTGTTTTCATGATGGCTGACTCAGGTGCAAGAGGTTCAGCAGCACAAATGAAACAATTAGCTGGTATGAGGGGATTAATAGCAAAACCGTCTGGTGAAATTATTGAGTCACCGATTACTTCAAATTTTAAAGAGGGATTAACTGCATTAGAATACTTCAATTCTACGCATGGAGCTAGAAAAGGTCTTGCAGATACAGCATTAAAAACAGCTAATTCAGGATATTTAACAAGAAGATTATGTGATGTTGCTCAGGATTTAACAATTACAAAAAAAGACTGTGACTGCAAGAGCAAGGGAAGTATTACTTTATCTGAAATAATTGAAGGTGGAAATATTATTGTGAGTTTATCAGAGAGAGCGCTAGGAAGAATAGTTGCTGATAACGTTAAAAATCCTATATCTGGAGAAGTAATAATTAAAAAAGGTGAAATGATTGATGAAGCATGCTGTGAAAAAATCGATGCAGCTGGTGTTAAAGCCATAAATGTTTACTCAGTAATAACATGTGGTTCTAAAGAAGGTGTTTGTGCTATGAGCTACGGTAGAGATCTTTCTAGAGGTCAAATGGTTAATGTAGGTGAAGCTATAGGAATGATTTCTGCACAATCAATTGGTGAACCTGGAACTCAATTAACAATGAGAACTTTTCACGTAGGAGGTACAGCTCAAATTAAACAAGACTCTCAAATAGTTGTAAAAAAAGATGGTATGTTAAAAATAATCAATACAAACCTACTTGAAGATTCTAAAAAAAATCAAATAGTTATGGGTAGAAATACTCAGATATCTTTAGAGGATGAAAAAGGTGTGCAAATTGCAATTTATAAAGTTCCTTATGGATCAAAACTTTTCTTTAAAAATGGAGACAAAGTTAAAAAAAATTCAAAAGTTTGTGAGTGGGATCCTTATACTACTCCTGTTATAGCGGAAAAAAGTGGTATTGTTAATTTTGTAGACTTAATTGATGGAGTTTCTCTTTCAGAAACTTTAGATGATACTACAGGGATATCGTCAAAATCAGTTATTGATTGGAGATCACAATCAAAAAATACTGAACTTAAACCTAGAATAACATTAAGAGATGAAAAAGGAAACGTAGTTAAAAAAGCAGATGATAATGAAGCTAGATACTATTTAGTTCCAGACTCTATTTTGTCTGTAAAGGATGGGCAAAAAATTAGTGCTGGAGATGTTATAGCTAGACTTCCAAAAGAAACTTCAAAGACAAAAGATATTACTGGTGGATTACCTAGAGTTGCAGAATTATTTGAAGCTAGAAAAGCAAAAGACAGTGCAATAATAGCTGAAAATGACGGTAAAGTAATGTTTGGTAAAGAGGTTAGAGGCAAACAAAGAGTATCAATAGTTTCTGACTCTGGGGAAACTTCAAATTATTTAATACCTAAAGGAAAACATATTAATTTTAACCCAGGTGAGGAAATTAAAAAAGGTGAATATCTTCTCGATGGCCAACCTTTACCACATGATATTTTAAGAATTCTAGGTATAAAAGAATTAACCGAATATTTCGTAAATCAAGTTCAGGAAGTTTATAGATTACAAGGTGTAATTATAAATGACAAACATATAGAAACAATCTTAAGACAAATGCTTAAAAAGGTTGAAATAAAAAACTCTGGAGACTCAGATTACCTACCTGGTGAGATAATCGATAGATTCACTCTAGAAAATGTAAATGAGGAGTTAGTAAAAAATGGAAAAAAACCTGCTGTAGGAGAAAGAGTACTTATGGGTATTACTAAAGCTTCATTACAAACTGAATCTTTCATCTCTGCTGCCTCGTTCCAAGAGACTACAAGAGTTTTAACTGATGCTGCTATTAGAGGAAAAATTGACACACTAACA
>OCVP010001171.1_pt1 | contig 11269 bp, 16 predicted proteins | sample 1539171 | NCBI WGS metagenome assembly OCVP01 (sample SAMEA51879418, study PRJEB22527) | metagenome
GACTATGTGGGTATTAACAATAGCGGTGCTTCTTCAGGTAATGGTCACCAGTCTACTATTAGCGTAAGTGGCAGTTACTGGGATATTGGTGTATATCAATCTTCTACTGGCAACAATGATTATTTAAACTTCTCAACTACAGGAAGTGGTACAAGTGGAACAAATGCTACGATGTGCATTATTCAGTCTGGCTCTGGTTCCGTCACTTGTTAGTGCGAATATAGGCAGCGTAACCGATGTATTTGGTACCGCTGCCGTATTTCGTGAAACACAAGAGAACGAAGCAGTACTAGACTTTAACATAGAAAGCTATGATGATGTGCGTACTGCAGCAGGTCGAATAGAACTTCAGTTTCTTGACGAATCCATACTCAAGCTCACAGAACATTCTGAGATCATAATAGACGAGTTTGTCTACGATCCAGATCCTACCAAATCAAAACTTGCTCTCAACTTTGCATCAGGAACAGCAAGATTCATAACAGGTGCTCTCGGCACTATAGATAAAGATAACATACGCATAACTACGCCCACGGCAGAGATTGCGATTCGTGGTACAGACTTTACGGCAACTGTAGATGAGTTAGGAAGAACACTCATTATACTTCTTCCAAACGAGTTTGGAGATGCTTCTGGGGAGATAGTAGTCTCTTCGATGATGGGGCAGGTTACCCTCAATAAGCCTTATCAAGCAACTACTGTATCTTTGTCTGAGAAAGAACCTTCAAGTCCAAAGATACTTGATATTACTTTAGGACTTATAGATAACTTACTGATTGTATCACCACCGAAAGAAATAGTAGAAGAAGAGCAACTTGTAGAACGCTCAGAAAGCATACTTGATTTTAATGATCTAGATGTAGAGCTGCTAGAAGACGAACTAGAGAAAACAGAGGAAGACTTAGAATTTACAGAACTTGACATTGATTTACTAGATGTAGACTTTTTACGAGACTTGCTAGATGTATTTGAAGAGATAGATAGAGAAGAAGAAACAGATGTGCTGGAGGAAGAAGGAGCTTTCTCTGTACAGGGAACAAAAGTAGGTTTTGACTCTACCACTCAAATTAGTACTTTTATGCAAGGCCAACAAGTTGTATTGCAAAGACAAGTTGAAAATATGGCAAGACTTGAGCTGATGCAAACTACAGGCTATACTATTAAGTTGGATGACAACGGAGAGAGATTTAATATTATACTAAACAAAGGAGGCGATGTGTATATTTCCATCGTACAGGAATGAAAAAATTTTATATAATCGGTACTTTAATACTTGCACTCATCGGACTACGCACAATAGATCCGTTTCCAATCGAGTCCATGCGTTTAAAAACTTTTGATTATTTTATTTCTACATTACCCAATATAGGGGATGAAAATATTTTATTAGTAGATATTGATGATGACAGCCTTCAGCAACTTGGTCAATGGCCTTGGCCACGAGAAGTATTCTGTCGTTTCCTTGGACCAGGAGTTACGGGGTTCTCCGTTCTATTTCCTGAGGAGGATCGATTTGGCGGTGACAAAAATTTAGCAAAATGTATCAAGAAAAATACAGTTGTAGTTTCCGCAGCTGCATCAAATTCTGCTTTAGCGGGTAAGCCGCCTCATGTTGGTACTAGTTCTATAGGAGAAGATCCAAAACCTTTTTTATTTTCATACAAAGGAGTTCTAAATAATGTAGACAGAATAGAAAAAGCTGCAATCGGAAATGGAGTAACTTCTACGGCTCCTGAAGTAGATAATCTTGTACGAAGACTTCCTCTTGTTTTTAATATAAATGATACTTTATATCCCTCTTTCGGACTAGAGGTACTTCGAGCCGCAGCGGGTGCAAAGTCTTATGCACTCAAAACAAATGAAACAGGAATAGAAGCACTTCGTGTAAAAGGACTTCCTCCAATCACTACCGATGCAAATGCAATCTGGGCTACATGGAATACTAGGTTTGAACGTATTTCTGCAAAAGACTATGCAGAAAAAGCCCCTGAGTATCCAATTGTTTTGCTTGGCGTTACAGCAAGAGGAGCCTCTACTTTAGTTGCAACTCCGGATGGTTTGAAAGCTCCTCATGAGATTCAAGCATCTGCTATCTCTACACTACTCCAAGGAAAAAATATTGCAAGACCAGACTGGGCAGACGGAGCAGAGATACTTGCTTTAATTGTAATACTTACAGCTATTGCGGCACTTGCATTTAATTTATACTATTCTATACCTGCTCTACTTGTAGCTATAGCAACTTCAATTGGATATACGTGGTATTCTTTTAGTAGTTCCTATACTTTACTCGATCCCTCATATATTATCTTCGCGGCTTTCATTACCTGGGCAGTTACAAGTTTTATCAGTTTTTACACACAGTTCAAGTTACGACAACAGATTAAAAAACAATTTGAACACTATCTAGATCCGGGTATGGTTGGAAAGTTACAAAAGAATCCAGAGCTGCTGAAGCTTGGTGGTGAACGTAAAGATATGACTTTTCTATTTTGTGACATACGAGGCTTTACTCCAATCTCAGAAACTTACAAAGATAATCCAGAAGGACTTGTTGAACTTATAAATGAGTTTCTTACTAATCAAACAAATATAATTTTGAAACATGGAGGAACAATTGATAAGTACATGGGCGACTGCATTATGGCATTTTGGAACGCTCCTCTGGATGACCCAAAACACGCTTGTCACGCAATCGTAGCAGCTATCGAAATGAGACGAAGTTTAGTGGAGTTAAATAATGTTCTACAGCATGAAAGAGGCATTGAAATCAATACAGGAATCGGAATCAATACGGGACCGTGTATTGTCGGGAATATGGGTTCTGACAGTCGTTTCGACTATAGCGTTATTGGTGACGCAGTTAACTTGGCTTCTCGTTTAGAGGGTCAGTGCAAAGAGTTTGATACTGATCTAATTATATCAGAGTTTACAATGAAGCAAGCCCCCTCTAACGAGTATGAAAAGCTTGGCGAAGTTACTGTAAAAGGCAAAAATGAACTCGTTTCAATTTATACCATACCAAAAATAAATCTTGACTTATCAATTCAATCGTATTATAATACTTAAATTATTGGGCACTCTGTGCCAGGCTTGGAGAAACACATGATAGACCAAAAGCGCGGCACCTGGTGGGCTACTGACCCTGTAAAAGGTAAAAAAGGCTTTGCAACTGAAAAAGAAGCAGAAGCATGGTTAGCTGGAAAAGAAGAACCAAAAAAGGAAGAGAAAGCTGAAGAGGAAGAATAAATGGCTGCTCGTAGACGAAGACGTAGCACAAAAAGAAAATCAATTCCTACAAACAAAGCGTTATACTCAAGAGTCAAGGCAGCGGCAAAACGTAAGTTTGCCGTTTATCCTTCTGCATATGCAAATGCTTGGCTGGTAAGAGAGTATAAAAAGCGAGGCGGTAAATACCGTAGTGGATAATACTATGTGTCATCATTGTGGATGTGACTGTGAAACTTGCGATTGTGTAGATTGCAAGTGTCGTGATTGCTGTGAATAATGCAACTGCAACCCTTGCACTTGCAAAGACTGTAAAAAGTCAGGAGAAGTAAATGCCATATCACTCTGGAAAGAAAAAGCCTATGGGCAAAAAGCCTAAGAAAAACGGCAAGAAGAAACGCAAAGGTCTAACGGCCAAGCAGAAAAAACTTCCGCCCGCTTTAAGAGCAGCAATACTCAAAAAGCAGCGAGGTAAAAAATAATGCGCAAAACATATCGTGGTAAAAAAGCTCCAAAAGGCTACCACTTTATGCCTGGCGGTAGGCTTATGAAAGACTCTGCTCATAGCAAGAAAAAGCGCAAGAAAGGCAAGCGGAAAAAGTGACCTTCAAGGAGATAAGCCGTGAGCTTAACTAAATGGTTTGGAGAAAACTGGGTAGATATTTCAAGACCAAAAAAAGGCGGTGGTTTTGAGAAATGTGGCCGTACAAAAGCTGGTAAGAAAAAATACCCTAAGTGTGTTCCTGCAGCTAAAGCTGCTCGTATGACTCCTGCTCAACGAAAATCTGCAATTCGTAGAAAAAGAGCAGTAAAGCAAGGAGTTGGAGGAAAGCCCACAAATGTTAGAACTTTTGCGAAAAAACGTAGAAGACAGAAGAGAAAAGGCTAATGGCGGGGGTTAGTGCACCCCCCTCCTTTCGTCAGCAGATAGCAAGGAAGAGAAAACGGAGAAAGAAACGTGCCCGTAAACGGAGAAAGAAACGTGCCCGTAAGAAAAGTAAAAGGCGGTTATAGATGGGGAAGCTCCGGCAAAATTTATAAGAAAAAGTCAGATGCAGAAAAGCAAGGTAGAGCAATCTACGCTTCAGGATATAAAAATGCCACACGCAAAAAGAGGAAGAAGTCTACTAAAAAGGGCAGGCGTTAAAGGCTATAATAAACCAAAACGTACTCCGGGTCATCCCAAAAAATCTCATATAGTGGTGGCAAAAAGTGGACACAAAGTAAAAACAATTAGATTTGGACAGCAGGGAGCAAAGACTGCTGGTAAACCAAAGAAAGGGGAAAGTCAAGCCATGAAACGAAAACGAGCATCGTTTAAAGCTCGTCATCGTAAGAATATAGCTAAGGGTAAGATGTCAGCTGCTTACTGGGCAAACAAAGTTAAATGGTAAAAAAATTACAGCGAGATTCGCACTATAATGAATTTGATTTAGATGGAGACGGTACCGTTTCAGATGAAGAAATAAAACGATCTCAAGATATGCTTGAGATTGAGCTTCGAGAGGAAAAGTCCGAAGCGCAAAAAAGAATGGCTTGGGTTGCAATGGGATCTATGATAGTGTTCAGTATGGCACTATTTACTCCTTTTGTTTCAGAAAGTCGGGTGTCAGCATTAGCTGACTTACTAGGGCTATTTTATATAGCCCAAGCAGGTGTTGTTGGAGCATATATGGGGGTATCAGCATGGATGAGCAGAAAGTAATTTTAGAACATCTAAACAAAAATTTTCAGTATGTATACGATAAGAATGCATACGGAAAAAGAGATGCTTGGTATGTGATGAAGCAGCTTCCTTTTGAAGGCGACTGTGAAGATTATTCTTTGACGTATTTATATGAAGTCTCTGGCAGAAGTTATATAAAAATGTTTTGGAATCTCATATTCGGTGGATATAAAATTTGTTATTGTCAAGTAAAGGGCGATGGACATGCAGTCCTTCGACATCATGAACTTTATCTCGACAATATTCAAAAGAAGTGGTGTGAGAAAACTTTTCTCGAGAGCAGAGGATATGTTTTTCATCGAACCTTCTTCTGGTGGAATACTGTCGCGATAAAACTACTACAGGGGTGGTACTATGGCGCTTCCAGAAAAATCCGAGATTGAGAAAATACTCGACTATGTAGAAGAGACTAAGAAGAGTATTCGACCTCTACAAGAGGAAGAAGAAAATTTAACAGGACAAGACTAAATGTCAATAGAGATCAGCCGCAAAGATATATTATCAGAATATATCTGCGATTATTCACCAGAAGATAAGTTCTTAAAACTTCCAGTAGAACCTTATATGGAGCTACTAGGAATTACACCCTTACCTTCTCAGGTAGCAATTATAAATGCTATCAATAATCCAAAATATAGATTTGTCTGCGCGGCAATCTCACGAAGGCAAGGAAAGACATACATAGCCAATATAATTGGACAACTCGTTTCACTGGTTCCTTCGTCGAATATTTTGATTATGTCTCCGAACTATGCTCTCTCGCAGATCTCGTTTGATCTGCAGAGAACACTCATTAAACACTTTGATCTAGAAGTAGTTAGAGATAACGCAAAAGATAAAGTGATAGAGATTTCGAACGGTTCTACTATACGCATGGGTTCTGTAAATCAGGTAGATTCGTGCGTTGGTAGATCTTATGATTTGATAATCTTTGATGAGGCCGCACTTGCTGATGGTAAAGATGCTTTTAACGTAGCTCTGCGGCCAACTCTTGATAAAGATAATTCCAAAGCTATATTTATTTCAACGCCTCGACGGGAAAGATGCTTTTAACGTAGCTTTGCGGCCAACTCTTGATAAAGATAATTCCAAAGCTATATTTATCTCAACACCTCGTGGAAGAAATAACTGGTTTGCCGAGTTTTTCGACAGGGGATTTACGGATGATTTTACAGAATGGGTCTCTATTAAAGCGAGTTATCGCTCTAATCCTCGAATGTCTGAAACGGATATTCAGGAGGCTAGAAAAAGTATGTCCGAAGCTGAGTTTCGGCAAGAGTATGAGGCGGACTTTAATACTTATGAAGGACAAGTTTGGAACTTTAAATTCGACGAATGTGTAGGTTCATTCAATGATATCGATACGGCGGGGAAGGGAGGTTTTTTTGGGGTTTGTGTTTGGGATTGGGAGTCTCCTGGGTTTTTTGGTTTTTGTTTTTTTTTGGGGACGTTGGGTATCGCGATCCTACTGCTTTTTGCGTTATTGCTTATTCTTGGGATGAAGAAAAATATTATCTCCTCGACGAATACCTCGATGCAGAAAGAACCACAGAACAACACGCCACAGAAATACGAGAGCTGATAGATAAGTGGGATATTGACTACATATACATTGATTCTGCCGCTCAACAAACACGTTTTGACTTTGCACAAAACTATGATATTACTACTGTAAATGCAAAGAAATCTATCTTAGATGGTATTTCTCATGTACAAGCAATTGTAGATAATGATAAATTACTTGTTGATCAGTTTTGCAAAGAAACCCTTCAATCTTTGGATCAGTACCAGTGGGATCCAAATCCAAACCTATTAAAAGAGAAACCGAAGCACAATCGTGCGTCACATATGGCGGATGCACTGCGGTATGCATTGTATTCGTTTGAAACATCAAACAGCGGCTTCTAGAGATACCACATCAAAAATAATGTTTGACATGATACCTCACTTTCGCTATAATTCTGGTATTCGAAAATGGATTTAAAAAGAGACATCGTAAAATACATAAGAGATAAAGCAAAAAACAAATATGAAAAAGGCACAGAGTGTTATATTTGTGGAGAAAAAACGGAACTTGATTTTCACCATTTTTATTCATTAAGTCCGTTAGTACATAATTATGTAAAAAAGAACAAGTTACTTCCGGAAAATATTTTATCCTTTCGGGAAGATTTCATACAAGAGCACTGGGCTGAATTGTATGAACATACAGTCACATTATGCCATGCACACCACTTAAAACTTCATAAGGTGTATGGGAGAGATCCAGCTTTGACAACTGCTAAAAAGCAAGAAAACTGGGTAGAGATTCAAAGAGAAAAACATGGCATGGTATGATCGACTATTAGGACGAACGCCAGAGATTGAGGAGAAACTCAATCCTGCACAACAGTACTACGATCATAAAACTGCTCCCTCTAGGGAGTTTACCCTCAAGTATGAAAAAGCATACGAGGATATAGAAATTGTAAATAGAGGCGTAAATCTAATTGTAGATGATGCCTCCGAAATTAAAACTACTGTAGGCGAACAGATACAAGGCTTACAAAATATTGTAAAAGGAGTAAAAAGATCCAAAGTACGATTACTTCTAAATAAAGAACCTAATCCTTTTCAAGATATTAGTACGTTTAAAAGAAATCTACTTACTGATTATCTGATTGATGGAAACATATTTGTTTATTTTGATGGGGTTCACTTATATCATCTTCCTGCAAATAAAGTAAATATTCATGCAAGTAAGACTTCTTATATTGATAAATTTACTTTTAACGAGACAGTAGATTATAGTCCCTCCGAAATAATTCACATCAAAGATAATTCTTTTTACTCAATTTATCGAGGTATATCTCGATTAAAGCCTGCACTCAGAACTATGATTCTAATGCAGAATATGAGACAGTTTCAAGATAATTTTTTCAAAAATGGAGCTGTACCAGGATTAGTACTTAAAAGTCCTAATACACTTAGTGAAAAGATAAAAGAGCGAATGATACAATCCTGGTCGCTTCGTTATCGACCAGACTCCGGAGGTAGACGTCCTCTGATATTGGATGGCGGAATAGAGATAGATAGTATCTCAAACACAAATTTTAGGGAACTAGATTTTCAAGCAGCAATACATGAAAATGAAAAAATTATTTTAAAGGCGTTAGGAATACCACCAATACTTCTTGACTCAGGTAATAATGCAAATATTCGTCCAAATATGAGAATGTATTATTTAGAGACTGTACTACCTATAGTTAAGAAACTACATTATGCATTTGAAAGGTACTTTGGATTTGAACTAAAAGAAGACGTAACTGAAGTTCCGGCTTTGCAGCCAGAGATGAGAGATCAATCTCAATACTATACTGCTTTAGTTAATGGAGGAATTATATCTCCAAATGAAGCAAGAGAAAATTTAGGTTTTGAGCCTATTGAAGGACAAGACGATATAAGAACACCTGCCAACATTGCAGGAAGTGCTGCAAATCCTGATGAAGGTGGCAGACCAGAAGAAGGAGAAAACGATGGGTAGCATACGACGAAGAGATGTTGCAATAGAAGCAGCCGCAATGATAATGTTAGAGGAAGGAAAAGTACTTTCTAAAAAAGAATTTGATAGCATTGCTAGACCTACAGGGATACGGTCTGGCAACTTAATGAATCTGTTTGGAAGCTGGTCTCGACTAGTTGGCTTTATAGAAAAAGACCATCCAGATGTATGGGCACAACTACACGGCGAAGTAGCGTCAGATCCAGTTAATGCTGGAGAAGCCTTCACCGTCGAAGAAGCAGAAAGTGCCGAGCCTGATCCTTTAGAGGCCCTTGCTAAAGCATCAGAACCAAAGGAAGAAGATGAATAAGATATTTAATCTAACCTCTACTTTTAAGTCTCACGAAGTCGAAGACGGAAGTGTGATGATTCGAGGAATGGCAAGCACAAATGATTTTGATCGTGCAGGAGATACTATTTCTCCTGATGCATGGGCAAAAGGTGGGCTTCACAATTTTGAGAATAATCCAATTATTCTTTTCAACCATGATTATAATAAGCCTATAGGTCGAGCAACGGGGTTGAAAGTAACTCCAAAAGGTCTCGAACTAGAAGCAAAAATTAGTAAGTCTGCACCGGAAGGTGTATGCGAATTAGTTAAAGACGGCGTTCTTGGAGCCTTTTCTGTTGGTTTCCGGGTCAAGGACGCTGATTACTTATCGGAAACTGACGGATATAAGATAAAGGACGCTGAATTGTTTGAAGTTTCGGTTGTATCCGTACCTTGCAATCAAGCAGCTACTTTCTCTCTGGCGAAGTCTTTTGACTCTTCTGAAGAGTACGAAGCCTTCAAGAAAACTTTCACCAATCGTGTAGATCTAGCCAGTCAGTCTCTGGCTAAAGATGATAAATTATCGGTAGCTAGTGACACACTGGACGGAGCGCAAGCTCAAAAGGAGATCAAAATGTCGGAAGAGGTAAAAACTCCCGAAGTCGACTTGGAAGCATTTGCTAAGAAGGTAGCAGAGGAAACTGCTGCTAAAATTGCAATGAAGCAAGCCGAAACGAAAGCTGCAGAAGAAGCTGCGGCTGTTGAAGCCGCTGAAAAAGCTCAGGCAGAAGCCGAGCAAAAAGCAGCTCAAGAAGAAGAAGTTAAGCAAGCAGTTGTAACTGGCGTTGAGTCAGGCACTGAAAAGCTTATGGAAGATGTTCAGAAAGAGCTTACCGCTCGTAATGCTGACATGGAAGAGACTCTTAATAAGTATAAGAAAGAGTTGGAAGAGAAGTCTGACGAAATCGCTAAAATGCGTGAGTCAAAGCGTGTATTTGCTGACCGTGCAGAGAAGTCTGACATCAGCAAGTGGGGCCAAGATTTCTTGAACGCCCACATGCTCGGTGTAATGACTCGTAAGGGTTGGGACACAGACTATGCTCGTGACATCCAAGAAAAAGCAGGTATCAACTATACTGCTAACGCGGCTGACATCGACCAAGAAGTTGCTTCTCTCATCGAGAAGGAAATTCAAAATGAACTGAAAGTAGCGGCATTGTTCCGTGAAATCCCTGTAAACGGTGCAGCGACTGTGCTACCGATTTCCGTAGACGTTGAGCCTGCAGTATTCGCAACGAATGCTACCTCAGGCAACTTGGAAAATCGTGGTGCATCAGATAGCACTTACAAGCCTAAGCAAGTCATCTTGAATGCTTATCGTTTGATTTCAAGCACCTTTATGGACAACGAAGTCGACGAGCAAGTACTCATCAACTTGATGCCTATGCTTATTGAAGGTGTAGCAAGAGCACACGGACGTGCTGTTGAAAATGCAATCTTGAATGGTAATTCAAGTGCGCCTTCTGGCTTAGCAGACTTTGCAGCAGAAAACGTAGCCGGCCGTCGTGATATTTCAGACGGTGACGTAGTAACTGCAGCTAACCTCCTTAACATGCGTAAGGAAATGGGTAAGTATGGCCTTAACCCAGCAGACGTAACTTATATAGTTAGCTCAAATAGCTATTACGATCTGTTGTCAGATTCTGCCTTCCAGACACTGGATGAAGTAGGATCAGATTTGGCGATACGAGTAACTGGTACGATCGGAGCCGTATTTGGTTCTCCGGTTGTAGTATCAGAAGAATTCCCTGCAGACAACACTGCTGGTAGCGAAGCAGCATATGCTGTTTACACCAGAAACTATGTAGTACCACGACTCCGTGGCGTACAAGTGGAGCAGGATTACGAAGTGATGAATCAGCGACGAGTAATTGTTGCTACTCAATCACTTGGATTCGAAGAAATCGTAGCAGGTTCTGGATCAGACCAGCCTTCAGTTGCGATCAAGTTCGTAGCGTAATAACTACCCAGCAACTTGGGAGGGCTTCGGCCCTCCCGGGTTCTTACTAATTTACTTATGGCAGACTTAGTTACATTAGCAGACTATAAAGACGCGGAAGGAATTGTAAGTCCAAAAGAGGATTTACGAATCAGTTCGCTTATTCCTTCTGTGAGTAAATTAGTAAAAACCTATTGCGGTAATAGCATTGTAGATTTTGTTTCTTCAGATAAAACTGAAGATTTTGATATTTACTGGGATACTTATGCAGTACAACTTACTGAAAGCCCAGTAATATCTGTTTCATCTGTTGGAGAAAGGAGTGGATATGATCAAAGCTACACTACACTTACTACAGGAGCGCATGAGTATTATCTCGATACGCGTACCGATAGTGTTGTTAGAACAAATGAGTCTGGCACTCGTCTTAATTGGAAGCACGGTGTTGGCGCAGTAAGAGTAGTGTATAGAGCAGGATACTCTTCTACTCCTTCTGATTTAAAA
>OCVP010001172.1_pt1 | contig 11265 bp, 8 predicted proteins | sample 1539171 | NCBI WGS metagenome assembly OCVP01 (sample SAMEA51879418, study PRJEB22527) | metagenome
AACATTTGATCCTTTGAACATAAATACTTATAACATAGTTTAAAGATTCATATACCAAAAGATTATGTTTAAAAAATTATTTTTTTTAATAATAACTTCCTTGATAAGCTCTAATTTCAGTTGGGCTCAGATTGTGCCTTTAAAAAAACCGTCATTGTCGTCTGAAGAATTAAATAAAAAAATAATATTAAATACAATTAAACCTCTAAAAAAACCTTCAAAAGTAAAGGTTGAGAAAAAGGTAATTAATAAAGAAACCAAACTTAGTTTTCTTTTACCTAAAAAAAAACCAGTTATTAGCGGATTTATCAATTCAGAAACAGCAAAAATTTCTAAATTTTATAATAAAAAAGATTTTGGCATTGCAAAAAAAGCGATCGGAGAGATGCAAAAAGGACAGTGGAATTCTGCAATTAAAATCTCAAAAAAAGCTAAAGATAGATCGATATATAACTTTATAAAATGGAGACATTTATTAACAACAGGAAATCAAGAGTCTTTTTTTGATTACCAAGTCTTTATCAATGAAAATTCAGATTATCCTAGAATGGATAGATTAAGATATTTGGCTGAGCATAAACTTTCAACCGAAAAAGTTTCTCCAAGAAAAATAATCAATTGGTTTTCAAAAAATGAGCCCTTAAGCGGATATGGTAAGATGATTTTAGGTGAAAGTCATATATTGTCAGGTGATAAAGAAAAAGGAATTGGTCTAATTAAAAATGGATGGATTTCTGCAGATTTATCAAAAAGTGAATTAAAGTTTTTCAGAAAAAAATATAAAAAATATCTTGATGCAAATGACTATATTAAAAGAGCTGATCATCTAGCATGGAATAGTGATCATTGGGATTTAAAAAGATTAATCAGATATTTACCTAAAGACTATGAATTGCTCTATACAGCAAGACATATTTTGATGACCAAGGGATACGGGGTAGATCAAGCAATCAAAAATGTTCCAAATAAATTTAAAAATGATGCTGGATTAAACTATGATCGATTAAAGTGGAGAAGAAAAAAAGGACGATTGGAATCTTCTACTGAAATTTTGCTCAAAATAAGAAATGATAAAGATTATTTAGTTAGACCTGAAAAATGGTGGAAAGAGAGAGAAATCATATCTCGAAAGTTAATTTATAAAAAACAATATGAACTAGCTTATAAAATTAGTAGCAATCACGGAATGTCTGAAGGGTCTGAATTTGCGGAAGCAGAATGGATGAGTGGTTGGATAGCACTAAGTTTTTTAAATGATCCACTTCTTGCAAAAGACCATTTTAAAAACTTTTTTGATAATGTTAATTATCCAATAAGTGTTTCTAGGGGTGCATACTGGTTAGGTAGAACGTATGAAAGACTAAAAGATAAAGATCAATCGGAAAAATGGTATAAAGAGGCTACAAAATATTTAACTACATATTACGGACAACTAGCATTTTTAAAAATTAATCCTACTGGAAAATTTGAACTTGATAAAACTATGGTAGTTGAAGATGAATATAGAAAAGCTTTTTTTAATAAAGAATTAGTAAAAATTACACATCTATTACATGAATTAAATAAAGACAAATATACAAAATTTATCTTAAGACATCTTGCTAATGATAATGTTTTTGAAGGTAGTGAGCTTTTAGCTGCTGAACTTGCTACCAGTATCAGTAGATATGATTTTGCAATACAAGTATCAAAAATTGCCTCTTATCAAAAAAGATTTCATAACAAATACAATTATCCATTAATAAGCACACCTAAATACATTAATGGAAGAAAAATTCCTGAAAGCGCATTAATTTTATCAATTATAAGACAAGAAAGTGAATTTGATTTAAAAGCAAATAGTCATGCAGGTGCAAAAGGGTTAATGCAATTAATGCCTTACACAGCAAAATTAGTTGCTAAACAAGCAAAGCTTCCTTATGCAAAATCTCGATTAACAACCGACCCAGAGTACAATATAAATTTAGGATCTCATTATATTGCTGGTTTAATTCAGCAATATGATGGTGCTTACCCATTTGCAATAGCTGCATACAATGCTGGTCCAAATAGAGTTAAATATTGGAAAAAATTAAATAAGGACCCACAAAAAAAACAGATAAATTATGTTGATTGGGTTGAGCTAATCAAGTTTAGAGAAACTAGAAACTATGTTCAGCGTGTATTGGAAAATTATAATGTGTACAGATATGTACTGGAACAAAATCCAATAGTAATGAAAGATTTTTTTAAAGATCAGCCTTTATATTAGTGGCGGAGAGAGAGGGATTCGAACCCTCGGTACAAGTTTCCTCGCACGGTCATTTAGCAAACGACTGGTTTCAGCCTCTCACCCATCTCTCCGTATGACATTGTGTAATAAGTGATTTTATTGAAAATTCAATATTTATAAAGTAATTATTCAATTATTATGGGAAATAAATACTCAGTATTTTCATTAATCAAAAACGCCCTTTCATATCATGAGAATTGGCAAAGAGCATGGAAAGACCCTACACCAAAAAAAGAGTATGACGCTGTCATAGTTGGTGGAGGTGGTCATGGTCTAGCTACAGCATACTATTTAGCAAAAAAACATAACATGACAAATATTGCTGTTGTTGAAAAAGGATGGATTGGTGGAGGAAACACTGGTCGTAACACTACAATTATTAGATCGAATTATTTATGGGACGCTAGTGCTGGACTTTATGATCACGCACTAAAAATTTGGGAAGGATTATCTCAAGAATTAAATTACAATGTAATGTTTAGTCAAAGAGGTGTAATGAATCTTGCTCACAATTTGCAAGATGTAAGAGATTTAAAAAGAAGAACACACGCAAATAGACTAAATGGTATTGATGCTGTTTACTTGAGTACAGAAGAAGTTAAAAAGTTTTGTCCAATTATAAATACATCTCAAGATATAAGATATCCAGTACTTGGTGGTACATTACAAAGAAGAGCTGGTACAGCAAGACATGATGCTGTTGCCTGGGGTTATGCTAGAGGTGCTGATGAAATGGGTGTTGATATAATTCAAAATTGTGAAGTAAAAGGTATAAAAAGAAATGGTGATAGTGTTGAAGGTATAGAAACAACAAAAGGATTTATTAAAACAAAAAAAATTGGAGTTGTAGCAGCTGGTCATTCAAGTGTGATCGCTAATATGGCTGGAATAAGACTTCCTCTAGAAAGCAAACCTCTACAGGCACTAGTTTCAGAACCAGTAAAACCAATTATTGATACAGTTGTTATGTCAAACGCTGTACACGCTTATGTAAGTCAATCTGATAAAGGTGAATTAGTTATTGGTGCTGGAACAGATGATTATGTTTCTTATACTCAAAAAGGAAGTCATCAAATAGTTGAAGGAACATTAAATGCTATTTTAGAATTATATCCAATTTTTAGTAGAATGAGAATGTTAAGACAATGGGGAGGAATAGTAGATATTTGTCCTGACGCTAGTCCAATTTTAAGTAAAACTTCAATTAAAGGATTATACTTTAATTGTGGTTGGGGTACTGGAGGATTTAAAGCAACTCCTGGATCTGGAGATTTGTTTGCACATACTATCGCAAATGATGAACCACACAAACTTAATGCTGCATTTAATTTAAATAGATTTGTAAGCGGAGACCTTGTTGATGAACATGGGGCTGCAGCGGTTGCTCATTAATGTTTTTAATAAACTGTCCATACTGTGGAGAACGAGATCAGCAAGAATTTAAGGCTGGAGGTGAAGCTCATATCGAGAGACCTAAGCAACCAACAGAATTAAGTGATGATGAATGGGCAGAATATTTATTTATGAGAAAAAATATTAAAGGTGTTCAGTATGAAAGATGGAACCATGCTCATGGTTGTCGCAAATGGTTTAATATGGTTAGAGACACTTCGAATGATGAAATAAAAGCAATCTATAAGATGGGAGAAAAACCCCCTTCAATATAAAATAAATGTCAGAAAATTTAAGAGTTAAATCTAGTCAATATATTGATGAAACAACAAGAGTTTCATTTAAATTTAACGGCACTACCTATTATGGATTTAAAGGAGACACACTTGCTTCTGCTTTATTGGCAAATAATGTTCATTTAGTAGGTAGGAGTTTTAAATACCATAGACCAAGAGGTATAATGACGTCAGGTTCTGAGGAGCCCAATGCTATTGTTCAAATTAATCCCAATACTAATAGAACTGAACCAAATGTTAGGGCAACTGAAGTTGAAATATATGAAGGAATGGAGGCATCAAGTCAAAATTGCTGGCCGAGTGTAAACTTTGATATTGGTGGAATAAATAATTTTTTATCGCCCTTTTTTCCTGCAGGATTTTATTACAAAACATTTATGTGGCCTGCAAGCTTCTGGGAAAAATATGAATACTTTATAAGACACTCAGCAGGACTGGGGAAATCACCAACATCAAACGATCCTGACATTTACGATCACAGAAATATTCATTGTGATGTTCTTGTAGTTGGCGCAGGTATATCTGGAATTTTGGCAGCGAAAAATGCTGCAAATAATAACTATAAAACTTTACTTTTAGATGAAAAAAATGAATTGGGGGGATCAACTATTTATGAAAACAATGAAAGTAATAAAATTGATAACAAAATTTCATCTGAATGGTTAAAAAAAGAAATTGAAGAACTTAAAAATATTAAAAATTTAGAAATAAAAACTAGAACAAGTGTTGCTGCCTACCATCAATATAATTATTTGCTAGCAAGAGAGAACTTAACAGATCATTTAGAAAAAAAAGATAAGACAAATAAAATTAGACAAAGGTTACTTAAAATAAGAGCAAAGAAGGTAATTTTGGCGACAGGTGCCTTGGAAAGACCGATGGTATTTAATAATAATGATAGACCTGGAATAATGCTTTCTTCTGCAATTAAAAAATATAGTGATTTTTATGGTGTAGCCTGTGGTAGGAAGATTGTATTTTTTACAAATAATGACAGTGCATATGAAAGTGCACTTTCATTAAACGACAAAGGTATAAAAGTTGAAGCAATAGTTGATATTAGAAAGCAATCTGAAACAAATTTAGAAAAAAGAGTTATTGATGCAGGTGTAAAAATATACTGGGAACATACAGTTGTTGATACCTCTGGTTATAAAAGATTAAACAATGTTTCAATAATGAAACTATCAAATGATGGAACTTCAGTAACTGGAAATAAAATTTCTATTTCATGTGATTGTTTAGGGGTTGCTGGTGGATGGACTCCAGCTGTTCACTTATATACTCAGTCAGGTAGCAAACTTACTTTTGATGAAGATAAAAAAATATTTATTCCTAATAAAAATAATTCAGATCAAATAAGTGTTGGATCTTGTTGTGGTGATTTTAAGCTTGATGAAATACTTAAAAACTTAAATGAAAAACTAAAAGTTTTTTTAGATATAACGAAAACAGATTTTGAAAATATTACAGTTCGTAACGATCAAGAGATTTCAAAAAGAAACATATGGTTATTACCATCTGATAAAGCTTTGGGCAAAACAAAGCCTTTTGTAGATTATCAAAATGATGCTACTGCAAAGGATATAAAATTAGCACTAAGAGAGGGTTTTAGATCTATTGAGCATGTCAAAAGATATACAACAACTGGAATGGGAACTGATCAAGGAAAATTAGGAAATATGCATGCTTTGGGAATAATAGCAGATACGGCTGGTGTAAAAATGGGAGAACTTGGAACAACTACTTTTAGACCTCCTTATACTCCTTTAACATTTGGAACAATTGTAGGACGTAATGTTGGTAAGTTTTTTGATATTTTTAGAAGAACACCAATGAATGATTGGCATGTTGAGCAAAAAGCAGAATTTGAAAATGTTGGTCAATGGAAAAGAGCTTGGTACTACCCTATTAATGGTGAAACTATGCACCAAGCAGTTCAAAGAGAAAGCAAAGCTGCTAGAGAAAGTTCAGGAATATTGGATGCGTCCACACTTGGTAAGATTGATATACAAGGAAGTGATGCCTCAGAGTTTTTAAATAGAGTTTATACAAATGCATGGTCAAAACTTGGCATTGGCAAATGTAGATATGGTTTAATGTTAAATGAAGATGGTATGGTTTATGATGATGGTGTTACTACAAGATTAGGTGAAAATCACTATCTAATGACAACAACAACTGGTGGGGCAGCAAATGTTCTTGGAAAATTAGAGGATTACCTTCAAACTGAATGGCCAGAATTAGATGTATATTTAACTTCAGTTACAGATCAATTTGCTACAGCAAGTTTATGTGGTCCTAATAGTAAAAAAATTCTTAAAAAAATTATTCCTGATTTAGATTTGTCTGATGAAAATTTTCCACACATGTCTTTTAAAGAAGCAAAAATTGGAAGTATTGTTTGCAGAATTATGAGAATAAGTTTCACAGGTGAGCAAAGTTTTGAAATTAACGTGCAAGCAAGTTATGGAAAAGATCTATGGGAAAAATGTATAGAAGCAGGTAAAGAATTTAATATTACTCCTTATGGTACAGAAACGATGCACTTATTAAGAGCTGAAAAAGGTTTTATTATTGTTGGCCAAGATACAGATGGAACAATGACACCAATAGATTTACAGATGGATTGGATTGTTAGTAAAAAGAAATATGATTTTATTGGCAAAAGATCTCTTTACAGATCAGATACTATGAGAGAAGACAGAAAACAATTGGTGGGATTATTAACAGATGACCCTAAAGTTGTATTAGAGGAAGGAGCACAAATTGTTTCTGAACTAAATAAAAATCCTGTTGAAATGCTTGGTCATGTTACATCAAGTTACTTTAGTCCTAATTTAAATAAATCTATAGCCCTAGCTGTTGTCAGAGGTGGGAAAGATATGATGGGTAAAAAACTATTTATCCCTATGGAAGATAAAACAATTAATGTAACTGTTTCAAATCCAGTATTTTTTGATCAAACTAATGAAAGATTAAATGCTTAGTTATAATCAAGTAACAAATAGTGAAATTAATAACAACGGTGTTTCCATAAAAGAAATTGCACCAATAATGAAATTAAATTTAAGAGGTAAAACAAGAGAATTTTTTACAAATGTAGGAAAAAGTTTAAATATGATTTTACCAACAGAAGCGAATACATCTTCATCTAGTGATAAACTTACTGCAATATGGTTAAGTCCAGATGAATGGATGATTGTATCCAACGAGACGACTAGCAAAGAAACCAATACATACGAATTAAACGATATATTATTTAGCAATATTTCAAAAACTTCATTAGGAGCAGTAACTGATGTAACTGACCAATTTGTTCAATTAGAGATAAAAGGTGATAAAATATATGAACTTTTTTCTTCAGGATGTCCTTTTAATTTTAACTTATTTCGTGAAAAAAAAGGGTCGACAACTCAAACTTTGCTAAATCACATAGATGTTATTATTCACAATAAAGACAAAGATTTTGTTAATTTATTTGTCAGAAGATCATTTGCTAAACATCTTTGGGAATGGATGGAAGATAGCTCTTCAAGACTGTAAAGATTAATTTTTTCGCCTATAATCCCATGGCATTTCAAATTTACCTTGCCAAATACCTAATTTATTATTTTTGGCATTAATTTCATCAGAAACATATTTTTTAGAATACTTTCTATATGCTACTGCATAACCATTTGAAACCATCCAAGAATTTAAATTTATATTTCTTTTAAAACACTCGCCTATTAACCTTTTATACCTATCAACATCTAAAATATTACAATTTAATTTTTGTTTATTAATCTTTTTAATTAACTTTTGAGTAGATACTTCTCCACACATATAATCTTTAGTAAAAGACATAAAAGATATTGTTAAATAAGTTTTTTTACATTTTTGTTTTTTTTCAGGTGCATCAATACCGTATAATCTAATTTTTTTTGAATTGATCTTAATTGTATCTCCATCAACAACTTTAGCAAAACCTGATATTTTATTTATATTTTCAGATCTTACATCGTTATATGTAAGTATAAAAAATATAGATGAAATAATTATCAAAATTATCAATTTCTTTTTTGTATAAAACATTAACCAGTAGTTAATTTATTGTTAATATAATATTTAACATAAAAGAATAATAAGATTGATATTAACCATTGCAATATTGCCCAAATATAAAAGAAAGTTTTAAAATCTGCACCAATAGAACGTGCTATATAATAAGATAAAAAAGGAACCAAAACGTTCCTTAATATATTGTTAATCATTGCTTTCTCAGATTTTTTTAAAGCCATAAAAAAACCATTGGATAGAAAAAAAATTGGGTATGCTGGCAAGATAAATGCAGAAATTTTTAAGTACATAGACCCATATTCTATAACCTCACTGTTGGATGAGAAAAATTTTGGCATTAGATCAGCAGTTGCAAATACTAATACTCCAGACGCTAACATTATGATCAAACCATATTTTACAGATGTAAAATAAGATTGTTTTACTCTATCATAGTATTTTGCACCTATATTCTGTGCAATAATTGATATTATTGCTGTATTGATACCTAATATAGGCAGTAAGACAACCTGTTCTATCCTTGTTGCTGCTCCATAACCAGCTACGGCATATTCTCCTGTAAATGCAACATAGGTAAATACGATTGTTGCAGCAATTGAGTAGCCAAGGATAGCTATTGTAATTGGCATTGATTGGAAGAAAATGTTTTTAATGTAGAAGAATTTGATCTTAAAATTTTGAAAAGCGATTTCTTTAATACGTTTATTTTTTAACAATTTAATTAAAACGATTATTAGAGAAAGAAATTGTGCAATCAAAGTTGCATAACCTATACCCGCAACACCAAAAGCTGGGATAAATAAAAATCCAAATATAAATATTGGATTTAATAAAATGTTTAAAAAAAAAGATAATATAAGAGCATTTCTATATGTAACTGTATCTCCCTCAGCATGAAGAAATGAATTTAAAGCAACAACCAGAATAAAGAGAATAGTTCCATAAAATATTACATTAGTATATTCAAGGCCAAGAGTAATTACCTCTCTTGATGAATTCATGGTTAAAAATAATTTTTCAGAGAAACTAAATCCAATTATTGATACAATTATTGAAATTATTACTGAGTAAAGAATGATATTTGTAAAATAACCTATTACATTTTTTTCATTTTTTTCCCCAATGCTACTACCAATTAACGAAGTGCCTGCAACAGTGACACCAATAGACGTAGCAATAATTAGAAAGTAGATTGGAAAGGATTTACTTAATGCAGATAAAGCTTCAGGTGAAATTTTCCCAGCATAAAAAGTATCAACTAAAGTGTATAGTGTTTGAAATAATGTTCCAACACTTGCGGGTATTGCAAGTTTTTTTATAAGTTGAGAAACTTCATCTTTTAATAAATTCATTTCTTTAAACTAAAAATATTTTAATATTCTTTTTGAAAGATATGACTTTTTCCAGTTTTTTTGGCAAGGTTAATTTGTTTTTGTCTCATTCTAAATCTTGATTTTTGATCATTTGTTAAATTATCGTGACAATTTGGACAAGAAACACCTTCTTCATATTTTTTAGATTTTTTATCTTTTGGAGAAATAGGTTTTCTACAACCACTACACATTGAGTAAGAACCTATTTTCAAACCATGCTTTAAACTAATTCTGTTATCAAATACGAAGCACTCACCTTTCCATAAACTTTTTTTTGGGTCTGTTTTTTTTAAATAGTTTAAAATCCCACCCTTTAATTGGTAAACATTATTGTAGCCTTTATTTTCCAAAAAGACTGACGCTTTTTCACACCTAATACCTCCAGTACAAAACATAGCAATAGGTTGATTTTTTTTTAATTTTTTAAGATATTTTGGAAAATCTCGAAAATTATCTACATCTGGATTAATTGAACCTTTAAAAGTTCCAACTTTATATTCAAAAGGTTTTCTTGCATCAATTAAAACTGTTTTTTTGTCTTTAATTAATGAGTTCCACTTTTGAGGGTTAACATGACTATCTTTTTTTTTAATTCTCTTTTTTAAACTTAAATTCATTGGAACCACTTCTTTTTTAATTTTTACTTTTGGTTTATGAAACGGCTGAAAAGAGCTTTTTGAATTATTAATGCTATCAAATTTTTCAAATTTAAATAATTTGTGTAAATAATCTTTGATCAATTTAATATCTTTATTTTTTCCAGAAATTGTTCCATTTAACCCTTCTTTAGAAATAATAATTGTTCCACGTATATTTTTATTTAATAAGTGATTATGAAGTATTTTTTGATTCTTCTTCAAATAAGTAATTTTAATAAACTTATAAAATCCAAAAACATCAAACATTATAATTTTCTACAAACTGTCATGCCATCGCCTAATGGGACTATAATTTTTTCAACTCGTTTATCTTTAGAAACATAATTATTAAAATCTTTAATAGTTAAAGTGATTTTATCATCACAATTGTCATCAACAATTTGACCATACCATAGAACATTATCAATTATTATTAAGCCATTTTTCTTTAATAATATTAAAGATTTTTCATAATATTCTTTATAATTTTTTTTATCAGCATCAATAAAAATTAAATCAAAATCATTTTCTTTTAATTCGTTCAAACTTTCTAAAGCAGGTTTAATTATTGTTTGAATTTTATGACTTTGTTTTGCTTTTTCAAAAAATTTTATTGCAATTTCGTTAGTTTCTTGATTTTTGTCTAAAGCAATAATTCTACCATCTTCTGGTAAAGCTAGAGACATTGATAAAGCACTTAAGCCAGTAAAAGTTCCAATCTCTAGTATTTTTTTAACATTAGATGATTTTACTATTAAGTGTAAAAATTGAGATTGTGAGATAGATATTTGCATCCTTTTAATATCTCCCAGAGACTCATTATAAGAAATAATTTCTTTTTGAACTGGATGAAGATCTAGTCCATTATTTAAAATGTACTCTTGAATTTTGGTGCTAATTTTTAGGTCTGAGCCCATGAACCTAAAGTTTTTTCTTTAAAATCTCATTTACTAACTGAGGGTTAGCTTTTCCACCTGAAACTTTCATTACTTGTCCAACAAAGAAGCCAAATAATTTAACTTTACCAGATTTATATTCAGTAGCTTTATCTCTATTACTATCAATTACTTTATCAATTAAAGCCTCTAAAGCTTTTGGATCGCTTTCTTGTTTTAAACCTTTTTCTTCAACAATTTTTTTAGGATCCTTGTCCCCTTCCATCATTTGTTCAAAAACAGTTTTTGCAATTTTTCCAGAAATTGTTCCGTCTTTAATTAAATTAATTAATTTTG
>OCVP010001175.1_pt1 | contig 11252 bp, 11 predicted proteins | sample 1539171 | NCBI WGS metagenome assembly OCVP01 (sample SAMEA51879418, study PRJEB22527) | metagenome
GTATTTCAGCATCTAGTACTTACCGGACCTCCTACAAGAGAGGACTAAATCTGCAAATCTGAGCCAGTGTTAATTAGCAAAAACATTATGATTGACGTGAATCAACCTAAAACGCTTTGGGCCATTTTTCAGGCTCACTACGGGCATATTGATTGGGGTATGAGGCTTTTCCTCCCAACTCATGGGCCGCATGCCATGCCCAGCGTGAGTCGTAGAGCATGCCCCGGCCCAGAGCGATCAAATCGGCCTTTCCATTGGAAATGGCTTCTTCTGCTAAATTGTAATCTCTCAGCATTCCAACTGCGATCGTGGGAATATCTGATTCGTTACGAACCTGTTCTGAAAAAGGAAGCTGATATCCAGGAAAACCGGGACCGACCGGAGGGCGATTGGGACTGTTTCCACCCGAGGAACAATCTACAAAATCGCATCCAAGTTGCTTGAGTTCCCGGGCGAAAATCACTGAATCATCAATAGTCCATCCGGCATCGTCCCAATCCGAAGCGGAAATCCTCATTCCCAAAGGTTTTTCTGAAGGCCAGACACGACGAACTGCTTCGAAAATCTCCAGAGGATATCGCATCCGGTTTTCCAGAGAACCTCCATATTCATCTTCACGCTGATTTGCCAGTGGTGAAAGAAACGCACTGAGCAGATAGCCATGGGCTCCATGGATTTCGATGACGTCATAACCAAGCCTCTCAGCCCTTCTTGTAGAGTCCACAAAAGCATTTTTCACGGTCTCAAGATCCTGCAGGGTCATTTCTACTGGGACGTGCCAGCCTTCTGCAAACGGAACCGGGGAAGGCCCCACCGTCTCCCAGGCGCCATTTTCCGGAGGAAGTGGTTTACCTCCCTCCCATGGAGGCATAGTGGAGGCTTTTCTTCCGGCATGGGCCAATTGAATTCCCATTTTCGCCTGCCCATGTTTTCTACAGAATTCGAGCACCCTTTTCTGGGATGCTTCCTGTTCGTCGTTATGCAGCCCCACACAACCGGGAGTGATTCGACCGCGGGATTCGACTCCGGTTGCTTCAACAAAAACCAATCCAGGACCCGAGACGGAAAGATTGCCTAAATGCATCAGGTGCCAATCATTCATCACTCCATCTACTGCACTGTACTGGCACATCGGTGAAACAACGATGCGGTTTTCGAGTTCTAAATCTCTTAGTCTAAGTTTCGAAAATAGTTTGCTGCCCATAATTTTTAGTCGATTTTGAGTTCAATATTTGGTTTGAGAGAAGATTTTCCTAATGACTCGACTGGACCGAATCAAGTTCTTCCGAAATAAAATAATTTTTTTAGAGAATTTTAAGGTGGTTTGCGCCTATACTTTGGACGGCCCCAATGATCCTGGCCTGGCTTACCCCGGATTGCTGAAGTTCATCGAGGATTTCTTTGGATTGGTTTTCTGGAACCGAAACCAAGAGGCCTCCACTGGTTTGGGGATCGAAGAGGATTTCCTGCTCGGAAACCGAAAGTGAGTCTGGCATTTCAATATGATTCTCCACCAAACTTCGGTTTGAGGCATTGACTCCGGTAGTCATCCCTTTTTCATACATTTCCAAAGCTTCTTGAAAAACGGATAGTGATTCGAATTTGATTTCAAGGGAGACTCCGGAACCCTGGGCAACTTCCAAACCATGGCCCGTCAGGCCGAAACCGGTGATATCGGTTGCAGCATGGACCTCATATTTTTTCAGTATTTCAGCGGATGTTTTGTTCAACTCAATCAATTGGCGGATACAATCCTGGAGGGCTTCTTCGGAAACCCATCCTTTGAGGTTGGCATTAAACAAAACTCCGCTTCCAAGAGGCTTGGTGAGAATCAGGCGGTCTCCCGGTAAAGCGCCCTGATTCCTCCAGATTTTTTTCGGATCGACGAAACCATTGACGGCCATTCCAAACTTTGGCTCCTCATCCTCAGTACTATGCCCTCCCAACAAGGCAGCACCTGCAGCCTGGACACGTTCCAGGGCGCCGGCAAGAATCCCTTCCAAAACTTCCGGCCCCAACTTGTCAGAAGGAAAGCCTACCAGGTTCAAACATCCAAATGGAGTTCCGCCCATGGCATAGATGTCACTGAGTGAATTGGCCGCTGCAATTTGACCGAAGATGAAGGGATCATCGACAGGTGGGGTGATGAAATCGACCGTGGAAACAACAGCCAGTTCCGGATTCACCAGATACACCCCTGCATCGTCGTTGGTATCAAAACCCACGAGCACATTGGGATTATTTTCCTGCTTCAGTTTATCCAGCAGATTCTGCAGCCCGACCGGACTGAGTTTTGCTGCTCAACCGCAGGTCTTGGCCAAACCCGTCAGGGTTGGTTTTTGAAATATCTGGCCGAGTTTCATGATTGATTTAATAGCATCCTTTTGAACGTTCGTTCCTATCTCTTTCTTAAAATCCTGAAGTTCTAGATAAGAATTACAAACTGAGGAACGCAGATTTTAAAGCATCCGGAATCGGTGCTGATCGGATCCCTTTGGGATGACTCTCATCAGGAATCACCCATGCCCGCATTTCATAACCTTCCACCGAAAGAATCCCCGAATTCCTGACACGATGCAGGACTTTCAAGGTTCTTTCATGCCATTCCGAAACCGTACTGGTAATTTCAATCCTTTCACCATAACGCGAAGGCGCCTTAAAGCTTGCCTGCGCATCCACGATCGGTAAAATGCCTCCGTACTGATCCATCAGATTGCCCATTGAGCAACCGGCTTGTTCAAAAAGATGATGGGTAGACTGGTCAAACCAGCGGAAATAATTTGGATAAAAAACGATTCGTGCAGGATCACAATCTCCCCACTCTACTTTGAGCGTTATCTGCGTTTCCAAAATCTTTAATCGATCATAATACGGGTTTTCAGAATTTCTTATAACGATTCAAAAATATGTCATCACATTCCCGTTTGATCAAGCCGAAGCAATTACCTCATTTTTCCATTTCAGGTTGATTTTTGTCTTTCCACAAGTCCCACATCCTTAAGTTAATCCCAACCAATTTCCGAAGATGCGCCTGAGTCTGATCGGCATGTCCGGGGCAGGAAAATCCTATTGGGCGAAAAGAATGCAAAGCCAGGGTTACCGCAGCATCATTTGCGATAACCTGATTGCCGAGCAATTGGGACCTTTGATCAGTTCCTCAGAAAAATCCACTTTGGGACTGGCTGCCTGGATGGGAAAACCTGACCAACCTGGATACAAAGAAGCTCAAGCAAAATACCTGGAATTGGAAACCAAAGTCGTTACTCAGATCTGTGATGAATTGGAACAGTCATCAGAATCCGATGATAAAGTCATCATTGATACAACGGGGAGCCTCATCTATCTTGAGCCTCAACTCATCAAAAGAATCAAAAAACTTAGCTTTCTGGTTTACCTGAGGCTTGAAGAAAACAGTAGCCAAAGCCATTACCAAATTTTTATTGACGATCCAAAACCTGTCATCTGGGGCAAGCATTATTCTCCAAAACCAGGAGAAAAACCTGAAGCAAGTCTGCGCCGTTGCTACCCGGAACTGTTAAGCTTCAGAGACCAAGAGTACGATCGCATAGCAGACTGCACCCTCGAATACTCCTTCCACCATGCCCCTGAAACTTGTCCCTCAGAGATGCTCGACGCCATCCAAAACATGAAGAAAAACGCTTCATAAAACTTCTTGGTTCAAACTTCAAAGACATGAGAATTGCACTCCTGTAACAGTTTAAATTTGAGCTGAATTGAGGATCGCCTTTCCTCTTTTCAACAACCCTCAGGAAGGATATAATTGTTGTTTTAACTTTCCTCGTTCCACCAAAAAATGAGGAAAAGAGTACAAACGCCCAAAAACAAGGAGTTTACCATGGCCTTTAGCTTACCCCCCCTTCCATACGAAATGAATGCCCTTGAACCGCATATTTCTTCGGAAACCCTGGAGTTTCATTACGGCAAACATCATCAGACTTATGTCAACAACCTCAACGGTTTGGTAGAAGGTACCGATAACGCTTCCAAGAGTCTTGAGGAAATCATCATGAGTTCCGACGGTGGACTATTCAATAATGCGGCACAGGTTTGGAACCATACTTTCTACTGGAATTGCATGGGCCCCAACGGTGGTGGAAATCCGACCGGAAGCGCCGCAGATGCAATCAATCAAGCCTTTGGATCATTTGATAATTTCAAAGACCAGTTTTCAAAATCTGCGGCAACGAATTTTGGTTCCGGATGGACCTGGCTGGTGAAAAATTCAAGTGGAGGTGTGGAGATCCAGAATACAAGCAATGCAGGATGTCCAATGACTTCAGGCAATAAAGCGGTTCTGACCATCGATGTCTGGGAACATGCGTATTACGTAGACAAACGGAATGCCCGACCTGCTTACATCGAATCCTGGTGGAATCTTGTCAACTGGGACTACGTCAACAGTCAACTCGAGGGTTGATCTTCAAAGGCCGGTTTGAAACCGGCCTTCCTCACCTCTTTAGGATCGATTCTTTCTTTCATTTTCTGCGGTTCAGGTCTGTTTCTGCAACTTCTCTGAAAATCCAGTGATTTTTATGATTTTATCTGTTAATTTAGCAGATAAAGTTTATGAATTGGATGCTTCACAACCTAGTTATCTAAGATAAAGTGCCTGTTTTTGAATTGATCCAGGATCTGCCGATTTTTCCCGCAGTTTCACATGCCAGAGAAGACGGGTTGCTGGCAGTCGGGGGAGACCTCTCGGAAAGCCGACTCGTCGAAGCATACAGAAATGGGATCTTTCCGTGGTATGAAGAAGGGCAGCCGATACTCTGGTGGAGTCCCGACCCTCGGTTGGTGCTTTATCCGGAAGACCTGAAGGTTTCCAGAAGTCTCCGGAAAACCCTCCGAAAAGAAATCTACACTTCCCGTATCAACTCGGCCTTTGACCGAGTGGTCGATGCATGTGCAGAAACTCGGCTTTCAAGGGGGGATGGGACATGGATCACGGAAGACATGAAAAAAGCTTACGGAAGGCTTCAGCGTAAAGGATACGCAATGTCTTTCGAGAGTTGGGCTGACGGTGAATTGGTCGGCGGACTCTACGGTGTGAAGATTGGGAAGTGTTTCTTCGGGGAATCGATGTTCAGCAAGCGCAACGATGCTTCAAAGTGCGCTTTGGTCAGCCTCGTCCGTTATGCAGAAAAAAACGGGATCCGGCTGATCGATTGCCAGATGCGAACCGAACACCTGATCCGTATGGGAGCCCATGAGATCCCACGTAAAATTTATCTTCAACAACTGAAAAGACTGGTCCCAAGATACACTCAAAAAAGGGACCGTTACGAATACAACTCGAGGCCGGCACTGGCTTCCTGATCATTGCTTATGTCCGCACAAAGGGCCAAAAAAAGTTACCGCATTCAACTCTCTGTTCCATTGGCAGTGCTGTTGCTGGGGCTGGGAGGAATCAGCCTGGTGGCGGCATTTTATCTTGGCTTGGTGGCCGGAAAAAGTCTGCGGCAGCCGCCTGACAGTCCGGTGGTCTCCGTGCCCGCGGAGATGCCGCTTTCCGCTGAAAAAGATGAAGACCCGCTGGAATTCTTCAACCTGAGCAAAGAACAAAGCATTCAGGAGGAACTGGACCGAGCAGCCTTGGAAAGACTGACCCGTAAAACCCGTGAATTGAGTCAAAAAGAAAGCAAGCCCGAACCTCCCAAGACCGAGGACGATCAAGAAAAATCTCTTCCACTTGTGTCATCATCCAGCGAAAAAGTCACAAAATCTGAAACGAAACCAACTCCCCGTTTGAAAGTGGCAGACCCGATCAAACTGCCGGTTCAGCCTGCCCCGGTATTGGTTGACATTCCCGATGCCAAACCACCCAAAAAACCTTTGGCCAAAGTGAAGAAGGTTCAACCCGTCAGCAAACCGGAACCGGTTGAATACACCGTTCAGGTTTTTTCCGGACGGAGTAAGCGAAACGCAGAAAAGCTCGTTCAGCGGTTGAAGGATGAAGGATTCCCGGGAGCCTACATTTTCAAACACATCACTTCTGACAGCAAATCCCTCTACCGGGTCCGTGTGGGCAGGATGGGAAAACCCGATATCAATTCCCTTGCAAGGAGGATCAAAACACTGAAATTCATTGAATCCACTCAAGTGACCCGTTTCTAAAAACTATTTTTTTCATGCAAATCAACCCCTACATGGGAAGCAGGAAAGTGGCCTTCCTAATTAAGGAGGGTTGACGGAAACGATGTCTGAGTATTTCCGCCATTCAAGTACGACCTACTATTCCCTTATCGCTTCACTGCCCCTGTTACTGGGGTATGAAATCCTGGTCACATTGACTCAATCCCCTTTCTGGGGAGTCCGTAACGCTGCGGATGTTTGGATCAGGACCTTCATGATGGCATTCGACATTCGCCCCCAATACATTTTTTTTGTGATGATCCTGATCGTGATCGGAATGATCCCTGTGATCAAGGTCAAGGGATCTGCCCCACCCCTAAAAGGGAGTATTTTTTTATTCATGTTTCTGGAAGCACTCGCCTACAGCATGGTGCTCGGAATCGTCCTCCATTTCATGGTGAGGTTGGTCTTACTGTCAGCGGGAGGGTTTGCCGGAAACGCACTGCAGAACATTGCGCTTTCACTGGGGGCGGGACTGTTTGAAGAATTTTTCTTCCGAGTTTTGCTGCTCAATGTCCTTTTCTGGGGATTGAAATTCATCCTCCGCACCACCCTGCTCACCGGATTGGTCGCAATTTTAACCGCATCGCTGCTATTTTCACTGAGTCATTACATCGGCAACATGGCCGACACTTTCCAGTGGTACAGTTTTATCTTCCGCTGGATGGCAGGGCTTCTTTTCACCCTTCTTTATTTTTTTCGCGGTTTTGCCATCACCGCCTACACCCACGCCCTTTATGACATTCAGGTCCTGCTTTGAATGCCCGGCGTATTGATAAAAACCTGTTATTTGTTTCATTGCCTTAAACGGAGAATCCATGAAAGTTCCTCTTCTTGACCTCAAACCCCAACTCGAAAGCCTGCATGGAGAAATCCTGGAGGCCGTTACACGGGTGGTCGAATCCACCCGTTACATCATGGGCCCTGAAATCGAAAATCTGGAAAAAGAGATTGCAGAATACTGCGGAACGGCAGACGCGGTTGGAGTCTCTTCCGGAACCGATGCTCTGCTCCTCTCATTGATGGCTCTGGATATCGGCCCGGGAGACCTTGTTTTAACCACCGATTTTTCCTTCTTTGCAACCGCAGGGGTGATCTCGCGTTTGAATGCGACTCCGGTTTTTCTGGATATCGATCCTGAAAATTGGAACCTTGACCCGGTTCTGTTGGAGCAGAAACTTGAATCCATGTCTTCGGATGATCGCAAGCGGGTGAAAGCCATCATCGTGGTCCATCTTTACGGACAGTCTGCAGAGATGAAACCTCTGCTCGACTGTGCCGAAAAGTATGGGATTCCTGTGATTGAGGACGCCGCCCAGGCCATCGGTGCAGAGTGCAGAATAAACGGCAGTCCCAGAAAAGTCGGAAGCATGGGTACTTTCGGATGCTTTTCATTTTTCCCATCCAAAAACCTGGGAGGCATTGGAGACGGTGGAATCATCACCGTCCAGGATCCTGAACTCGCTTCTGTTTTACGATTGAAAAGGGTGCATGGCGGAGAAAAAAAATACTACCACCGTGTGATCGGAGGAAATTTCAGGCTGGATCCGATCCAGGCCGCGGTGATCCGGGTCAAACTTCCTCACCTGAATTCATGGCATCGAAAGCGAAGAGAAAATGCACTTTATTACAACCAACTCTTTGAAAAGGCCGGTCTTGCCCCAAAGGTCCTGACTCCTCCGGAACTGCATGACTCTGAGCTTAACTTTCCGCACATCTACAATCAGTATGTAATCCGTGCTGAACAACGGGAAGAACTAAGAGAGTTTTTACTGGAATCGGAATGTGCGACCGAGGTCTATTATCCGGTCCCTTTTCATCTTCAGGAATGTTTTTCAGACTTGCAGTGCGATGCAGGAAATTTGAATCATTCCGAACATGCGGCAAACACTGTGCTGGCACTTCCCATATATCCTGAACTGACTCGGGAAATGCAGGATTATCTGGTAGAACAGATCCGCCTTTTCTACCAAAACCAGTGATCTAACTGAAAAGTAGTATTCTTATTTGGCTTTGCAGGGCATTTGCATTCAATTTTACCTTTGAATGCCTTCCTTAAAAACAACTCCTGGAAATAGGAATTTCCTGGAGTGACTGCCTAAGGCAAAGAAAATGAGTGACCAAAAATTCGAAAAAATCCTCAAACGGATTTACACCATCACCCTGGGACGTGAAATCAACCAAAGCCTGTTCCTGAAATTAAATGAAGAACAGACCAACTGGGTGATTCAAGCCGCAGCCAATGTGATCATTGCAGATGGAAAAATCGATTCAGGCGAATTTGAGGTGATGCAGGACATCATCCAGTATTTGGACAATGACACACAACTGATGCAATTTATCGACAGTGTCAGGAAAATGGAAGAATTTCCTCTGGAGGAGTTAAACGTCGATCAGAATTTAGCTTCCGATATCTACTTTTTCCTGGCAAATATTGCTTATGTGGGGGGATTGATGACCCAAGAAGAAGCGAAGCTATTTCCTAATTTTGCCCGTCTGCTCAAACTGGACACATCCTACTGTAAGTCAATCATCCAATGGGCTCAAAAACAGTCGGAACTAAATCAGAAATGGATCAAAGAACAAAATGATTTGCACCAACAGCGTCAAAAACTCAATTCCAGTCCGGTTGGACGCTAGCGGTTCAAAGCAAAATTGCTTCAGCCTTGCTCTTCTCGCATCTTTTCCGCGCGTTCCTTGATCACTTTTTCCTGAACAAAAGCCGGACAGCGATTGTATTTTTCGAATTCCATCGAATAGTTCGCTTTTCCTGAAGTGAGGGAACGCAACTGAGTGGCGTAACCGAACATCTCCCCCAAAGGAACTCCGGCATTGATGACCGTGTCATCACCATTGACTTCCGTGCCATAAACGACTCCCCGGCGTGAACTCAAGTCGCCAATAACGGAACCCTGGAAATCCGAAGGGGTTTCCACTTCCACTTTCATTACCGGCTCCATCAGAACCGGTGATGATTTCTTAACGGCGTCACGCATTGCTGTTCTGGCAGCAAGTTGATACGCCAGGTCGCTTGAATCAACATCGTGGTATTTGCCGTCATTCAGGGTCACTTTGATTCCAACCATTGGAAAAGCCGCAAGGGGGCCTTTTGACATCACATCCTTGAAGCCTTTCTCGCAGGCAGGAATATGCTCAGAAGGAATCGCTCCACCGAAAATTTGATTTACGAATTCAAAACCATTTTCGTGATCTTCTGCCAATGGTTCGATCATGCCTGTCACACCAGCATACTGACCTGAACCCCCGGTTTGTTTTTTATGAAGGTGATCAAATTCCGCAGTGGATGTGATGGCTTCCCGGTAATTCACTTGAGGTGCTCCGACAATCACATCAACGGCATATTCCCGACGCATTCGCTCAATGTAAATATCCAGGTGGAGTTCTCCCATTCCTGAAATCACCGTCTCGCCCGATTCCTCATCGGTACGGACATGAAAGGTTGGATCCTCACGCATGAAACGCCCCAGAGCCTTACTCATTTTCATTTGCTGATCATTGTCTTCTCCTCGAACAGCAAGGGAGATCACAGGATCCGGCGCAAAAATGGATTCGCAGGTGACCTTGATACCCTCTCCACAGAAGGTGTCCCCGGAAGCGCATTCCACACCCACCATAGCAATGATATCACCAGCTTCTGCATGATCTGTATTTTCCCGGTCATTGGAATGCATGCGGACCATTCTTCCGACTCTCAACTTTCTTCCGGTTCGGGAGTTCACGATTTGATCTCCCTTGTTCAAACTGCCCTGGTATATTCGTGTGTAGGTTAATTGACCAAACTGTTCTTCGGTCAGTTTAAAGGCCATCGCAATGGTAGGTTTGTCCGGATCGCATTCCAGGGTCAATTTTTCACCACTATCAAGATCTGTAGCCTGGGAGGGAACTGCATCCAAAGGAGAGGGAAGGTATCTTGTAATCGCATCCAGCAAAGGTTGGACACCCCGGTTCTTAAAGGCGCTTCCAAGAAATACAGGACAGAATTCCAAAGTTTGAACTCCCTTGCAGACAGCATCATGTATGGCGGTTTCAGAAATTTCTTTTTCTTCCAGAAGATCCTCCATCATCTGGTCGTCAAACATCGATACGGCCTCGAGCATATCATTCCTGCTTTGCTGAGCCTGTTCCTGAAGATGCTCCGGAATTTCCTCGTAGCGAATGTCATCACCCTTTTCACCATCAAAATAAATCGCTTTCATGCTGATGAGATCGACCACCCCCTCAAGGTGTTCTTCAAGACCAATGGGGATTTGCATGGCTACCGCGTTCAAACCGAGAACGTCCCTGATTCCCTGAATTCCTTTTTCAGGATTGGCTCCCATCCGATCAAGTTTGTTGATGAAAGCTAGCCTCGGAACCTTATAACGCTTCATTTGACGATCCACCGTGATCGACTGAGACTGGATTCCTGCCACCCCGCACAAAACCAGAATGGCCCCGTCCAAAACCCTCAGAGAACGTTCAACTTCAACCGTAAAATCAACGTGACCGGGTGTATCGATGATGTTGATTTTTTTGTCATCCCAATTCACCGTTGTCGCGGCAGAAGTGATCGTGATGCCCTTCTCCTTCTCCAGTTCCATGTGATCCATGGTGGCTCCACTCCCTTTTCCACGGACTTCCTCAATTTTATGGATCTTTCCCGCGTAATATAAAATTCGCTCTGTTAATGTTGTTTTTCCACTGTCAATGTGGGCGGAGATTCCAATATTGCGGGTGTTGGAGATGATTTTTTCTGCTGCCGGTGTCATGTCTGTGTCTTATGAAGTTAAAAAAATATTAACCCGTTAACCTGACATGATTACATTTTTTTTTCAAGTAATGCCCATCCAGCAAGAAAAAGGAAAATTCGTATCGGTTTTACAGAAATTTCCAGGTGGGTGTTAAAAGATTACTCATACTTCTTAAGCAGAACTACGGATTTTGCGGCAATTCCTTCTTCCCTGCCAGCGAATCCCAGCTTTTCAGTAGTAGTTGCTTTTACCGAAACAAGCTCAATCTCGCAGTCCATACAACTTGCCAGGTTAGTCCGCATGGTTTCAAGGTAGGGTTTCAGCCTGGGACGTTGAGCGATTAAAACA